>ERZ1673743.13-NODE-13-length-266193-cov-27.940080_pt1 | contig 266193 bp, 227 predicted proteins | sample MGYA00580197_ERZ1673743 | MGnify/ENA primary metagenome ERZ1673743 (study PRJEB41218, sample SAMN15661795) | gut metagenome | host: Homo sapiens | place: Canada: London | collected 2015-08-20/2019-03-30 | study: EMG produced TPA metagenomics assembly of...
TTCTGTATGTTGATGGTCAAATTCCCAAAGGCTGATATAGCAAGAAAAGATTGTCAATTTATAAAAAAGCAGCAACTTTTTACTTTTCTTACAATGAAATAGAATTTATTATGAGAAGAGAAATATCTATTGATGAGAGCGGTCTATTTAAGACTTTTATAAAGAGGGATGGGAGATTTTCATGCATCCTGTATCTCAAACAGATCCTCTACCGTCATATCAAGATATTTTGCCAGACGCAGGCAGGTATCAATATTCGGAATTACATTATTATGCTCTATATTAAAGATGCTCTTGCGGCACACGCCGAGTGCGACCGCAAGGTCATCCTGACTGAGATGTTTTTCTTTGCGTATTTCCGAGATATTGTTTGTTACCATATAGCGCCCTCCATACTGATCATAAGTGGAAATCATTTCCGCGAAATGATGCTGAGTTGGGAAAGAAGAAAGATCGGACTTAGACACTGTATTTATTATATTCTATATGTTGTCCTATAAACAGGACTATCAGCATACTACTTTTCCAAAAATCTTAAAACTGTTATTTTTTGTGATCTGGATTGGATCATATTTCTGATTCAGGGAGACAAGGAAGGTTCCTAGTCTGCTACAATCCAGTTTTTTACAGTAGGCATTTCCATCGAGATAGAAGATGCCGATCTCTCCTGATTCCAGTTCTTCCGTCTGCTGTACCCAAACGATCTGTCCGTTGATATAGCGGGGTTCCATACTGTCACCGTGGATTCGGATACCAAAATCTGCTTCTGGTGCGACTTCGTTTCCGACTTCGATCATTTCAAAGTTATCGTTGTCAAGAAATTCTCCGGTTCCTGCAGAGGCAGGAAGATCAAACAGTCTGATTTCCCGGTAAGAGGGAAGGACAGAGGTATCTTCTCTGGCATAATCTCCGGATTTGATCAGCAGATCTATGTATTCTTTCGCTTTTTGAATGCCTTCTTCGTTTAATTCGCTGAACGGATTATCCGGCGTATATTCTCCGATGAATGTATCATAAATATTTGTAATGCCGAGAATCTTGCAGAGTGCCAGGAACTGTGTGGCGTTCGGCTGGGTAACATTGCGTTCCCAGGAGCTGATCGCTGCATGATTCATAGAGTATCCAAACTGTTTCAGTTCTTTATTTACATCGGGTTGTGTCAACCCCAGTTCTTTTCGACGATCCTGTAATATCTTTCCAATCGAGTTCATTTTAATCTCCATTCCGCAGACGCTTTGCGTCGAAGGATCGCGAGCAAAATGTCAGATTTTGCTCTGCGATCAAGGCTACTTTGTGACGCCTGCGGCACAAATAGCCCGTGTGAAAATTATGGCATCAGCGGTAGTTTTCACACTATCGCCTCCGTAAGAGTGTTTTTGTCTGTTTTCTGTATATACTATATACAATCCCTCATGAAAAATCAATGCAAAAATCATTTGTATGATGAAATGGGTAATATTTTACACTTGAAATGGTGATAAAAATGATTTATACTGACGGCATAGAAAAAACAGAACAAATGTTCTTTTTGGATTGGAGAGATTGATTATGGCAGACAGAACAGTGCTTCATGTGGATATGAATTGTTTTTATGCCAGTGTGGAGATGTTACATCGTCCGCAGATGAGGAATGTGCCGATGGCAGTAGGCGGTGATCCACAGGCAAGACATGGAATCGTATTGACAGCGAATTATCTGGCGAAGCGGCAGGGAGTGAAGACTGGTATGGCACTCTGGCAGGCAAGACAGGTTTGCCCGGATATTCAATTTGTTCCGCCGAGAATGGACTTGTATCTGCGTTTTTCTAGGATGGCACATGAGATCTATCAGGAATATACAGACCTTTGGGAACCATACGGCTGCGATGAGGTCTGGATGGATGTGTCAGGAAGCTGTTCCCTTATGGGAGATGGGCTTACGATTGCTCAGGATATCAGTCGCAGAATTAAGTCAGAGTTAGGTCTTACCGTAAGTATCGGTGTATCTTACAACAAGATCTTTGCGAAGCTGGGCTCTGATTATAAGAAACCCGATGCGATCACAACGATGGGCAGAGAGGAATATCGGACGAAGGCTTGGCCGCTTCCGGTGGGTGATCTTTTATATGTAGGAAAGTCTACCGAGAGGAAGCTGCAAAGCATGGGCATCCGTACCATTGGTGAGCTGGCGCAGATGGAGGAAAAGTATCTGAAATCCCGGTTTGGTAAGATAGGGCTGGTACTTCATTCTTTTGCGAATGGCTGGGATGATTCTCCGGTTAAGAGGGAACATACCCATGCCCCGATCAAGTCCATAGGAAACAGCACAACGATTCCGAGAGACTTGGAGACGGATGAAGATGTGAAGATCATCCTGTATGTTTTGGCAGAAAGTGTCGCTGCCAGACTGCGGGAGAATGGCTTTAAGTGCCATGTAGTGGAAATATCCGTCCGCGACAACGCACTACATCATTTTACGAGACAGCATAAGATAGACAGACCGACGAACATCACATCGGAGATTGCACAGGAAGCCTATCGCATTTTCAGAGCAACATATCAATGGGAAAAACCAATCCGAAGTCTTGGTGTCAGAGGAACAGAATTAACACTGGATCATGCATATGAGCAGCTTGACATATTCTGCGACTATACCCGCCGGGAAAAGCAGGAGAAAGCAGATGCTGCGGTGGATGAGATTCGGAAAAGGTTTGGATATTTCAGTATTCAACGGGGACTGATGTATCAGGATACGCTGTTATCCTCTTTGGATGCAAAAGGTTCCCACACGGTACATCCGCAAGGATATTTTAGTTAAGAATAGGAGGCAGTTCTTTGAACGAAGACAAAATTTATGTAGATGTGAATGCCACATTTACCAAGGATGGAATGCTCCTTCCGAAAAGTTTTGTATGGGAGGATGGAGTAGAGTATGAGATCAGCAAAGTGAAAGACATCCGGCGTGCAGCCAGCTTAAAGGCAGGCGGTGCCGGGATGCGATATACATGTGTCGTAGACGGAAAAGAAGTATATCTGTTCTATGAGGACAACAATATGTGGTTCATGGAGAAATCAGCTTAAGCAGATCATGGCTTGCCATGGTCAACAGGCTTTAAGATCAGCAATGTCGGAGCGTCAGGCCAGGGCGCAGCGGAACTTCCGGCTCTAGTAATGGGCTTGCGAAGGTTGATTTCCCTTTCCCTTGCAAGTACAAATGTTGCGTGTTGGTAATAGCAATTTTGTATGGTAGAGGAGTTGAACTGAATTGGAGAAGAATTGGAGTACAGTGCAGTTGCATTGCAGAGAATGTAATGCGAGGATGATGGATTATACATTGTGTCAGGACGATGACCGGATCGTCCTGCAGGGCATTACGATCAAATGTAACCGCTGCAAACGGGTAATGATGTTGAAGAAATATACAGAAGGCATGATACGGAAGCGTGCCGACAAAGGTGTGTTCCGTATCTGACAGATCTGGAATCTGTTACATAGAAACAAAGTGACAATTAAATGAACAGCCCACCTGATAAGGGTACATCAGAGATGATGGAAGCACCAGAGACGCAGGGGAAAGATAACCAGTAGATAACTGGCTTTCCTTTGCGTCTTTTTGCGTGGATCAGGCAGCGGAAAATTCAAAATTAATTTTTCATCATCTTACTTCTGGCTATCGAGATGGCTGGAAAGGATGGAGAATTATGATGATTTATGACATGGAAGCAAGTGGAAAGAGATTAAAGAGATTAAGAAAACAGGCAGAAAAGACACAGGAGCAGGTAGCGGAGGCAGTTGGACTTGAGCCGGGAACGATCAGCCGGGTAGAGCGGGGAGCAAAGGGGATGTCGATTGATTCGCTTTTGATGTTCAGTGAAATTTATCGAGTGAGTACGGATTACATACTGAAAGGGAACAAGACTGTGGCACCATCTGACGCATTATTGGAAGAATTGGGGGCATTGGTGCAGAAATATAGGAATATGCAGGAAGAGATATGAACTTTTAATTGCTCTGCAATCATGTAAACTTGTGGTTGTTGGGAATATACTAAAGTGATAAAATTATATTTAAGAAGTGGTAAAATGTATTCAAGGAGGTATTTACATGTGTAATTTGACTGCAGGAACAGGTGATCCGTATTGGTATGAATGGTCTGTTGGATTATTGTATGCTGTAAAAATGTTAAATCCAGATAATCAAATAAAGAATGTAATTTTACAATCAGATGAAAGTCAAAGCTTGGATGACGTAGTGGTTACATATGAAAATGGGACAAAAGAGTATATTCAGGTAAAACACACACGTATAAATGATAAATTGTCATTTTCTAATATGATTGAAGGTGAACCGAAGAAATCATATCTTTATAAATATTCATCTGAATGGAAAGAAATGGAGAAAAAGAATTCTGGAAACAATAGAGTTATTTTTTTTACTAACAGAGAAATAGGGAAACGTAAATATACTCCAAACGGCGGATGGCAACGTCCTCCATTATTTTCTTTTTGGAAATATATAAAAAACCAGGTAAATGAGTTGTCAGATGCTGATAGTTCTGAAGATGTGGATATTAACAGAATTATTGTTAATGCGGAATGGGATGAAGCATGGAAAATATGGAAGGAGTGTATGGAAAATCTCAATGACAAAGAAAAATTTTATTTTTTAAAAAATTTTTCTTTGATAACAGATCAAGAAGATTTAGATGGAATGATTGACATAATTGCAGATGAATTACAAAAAGTATTTGGAACAACTCATGAAATTGCAGTCAGATTACATCAAAAATTATGTTATCAATTAATGTGGTGGTCCACTTCTATTCGTGACAAAAAAGAAATAGACAAAGAGGATGTAATGCAAGCACTTTCTTTGAGTGGTGATGAGATTAAGGGGGAGCATATTTTGCCGCTCTGTGAGCCTTTTTTTCAATCAAGGATTGAATTTGTAAAATGTTTGGAACAAAAAATTATAAATGGAAAATCAAGAGTTACCTTTTTGACAGGCAATCCCGGATGCGGAAAAACCAATATAATCAGTTATTTGGCATGTAAGCCAGATAGCATTATTACTTTGCGCTTTCATGCGTTTAAACCAATTATTCCAGGAGAACTATACATTTCGGCTGATTCTGGTATTAGCGATCAGAAAGAATTTTGGGGAAGTTTATTGATAATGCTACGAAAATTATTTAAGGGTAAGCTTTATGAATATCACGTACCAGTATCTATTGAGTTAATAGATTCAGTTGATAAATTGAGGGAAGAAGTTATGCGTCTTTCTACTGCTTGGGCAGATATTACGGGAAAGCCAACGGTTATAGCAATTGATGGGATAGATCATGCTGCTCGTAATGGAGAAAAACATACATTTTTACAAACATTATTATCTCCTGAAACAGTTCCAGCTAACGTACGATTTATACTTGCTGGGCAACCAGTATATCAATTTCCTGAATATCCAGATTTCTTATCAGATCCAGAAAGAATAGAAATGATGGAAGTGCCAGATATACAAAAAGAGGATTTGGAACTATTGTATGATTCCAATCATCAAGTAATGGGATATGATACAACTGGAAGAAGTTTATTAATAAATTATATTGCCAATATAGCGAAAGGTAATACGCTTTCAGCAGTTTTTGCTATGCAGGAGGCTTCAAAGTATAGTACCTTTGATGATTATGAAAAAAATAGTAATGTAAGAGTATTGAGTTCTGGAATTGAGTCATATTATGAGTATATTTGGAAAGGGGCGTTAGAACAAGCTGGGGACATAGGGCATATTATAGATATGTACTTAGCAGCAGCATTTTCAATTATTAACAGAAAAATGTCAGCCGATGTCATGAGTAAAATCTTTGGAAGTGATATACCGGTTTGGAAATGGGAAAATACAATGCAAAATCTTTTTCCGATTATTAAGTATGATAAGTTTGGATATAGTGTATTTCATAATGATGTCAGGATTTATTTGACTTCTCATTATAAAAAAGCAAAACAATTGATTCCAGAAATAAGTGGGAAAATAGCAGATTTTTTAATGGAAAATCAATTTGATGCTAAAATTAAGCATGAATTAGTTTTCAAGTTATTGAAAGATGCTGAAAGAACACAGGAATATGTGGATGTGTTTACAAGTGGGTATGTTATAGAAGCATATGCGTTAAAACGAAGTCTGGCTGAAATTGAGCAACAAATGTTATCTACATTAGATTCTCTTGTAAGTCTTGAAGATATAAGAAAGATTGTGAAGTTTAGTTGTGCAGTAACAACTATGCATCAGCATGAGGAATCACTTAATTGGTTAGATATGAAATATCAATATGAGATTGATATTCCGTTTGCATTAGAAAGTGAAAAAAGAACAATACCAGATGAACTTTTAACTATTGATGATGTTGCAAACATGCTTGCTGCTGTGGAATTTTTAACAGAACATGGAGAAGAGGATAGGGCAAAAAGCATACTAGAACGTTGGATGGGAATGAAAACACCAAAAACGATATTTTCTCTTTTTGCAAAAGAAGAAAAAAGTCGATTAGATGATGTTTTGAAAACTTGGGGGAAGTATGCTCGAATGTTCCAAGTAGCACCAGAGAAGATTGACTATGTGGGTGAAGAAGAAAAAAGAAGTGCGGCTGAATTTTACAGAGGATGGTTAGGACAAGCGGAACAGTGTTATGGCGTCAATGAGATAGAATATACATTGGAGAATCTATCATATTCTTATGTTACAGATTTAGAAGACTATCTGCAATGCATTATAAAGAGCGGTCGTTCGGAGAATATTGAATATATCTTACAGGGAAAAACAAAAGAGATTTTTTCAGAGTATAATCAACTTGGAGTATGCGTATGGGCAGTGAAAAATGATAGATTAGATTTATGTAAAGATTGGATTCAAGATATTGTAAATAAAGAATTTACATTTATATCGGACGAGTGGATTAAGAGAAAGTTCAATGAACTAGACAGAGAAAAAGAACGTTTTAAAATAATAGCTAGTATCATGTATGTGTTATCGTATGTTTCTACAAAGAAATTTGACAAAATAAGAAAAAATGCGTTGGAAAAAAGTGGATTTAAAAAAGATAATCAAGATAAGATTGTTGCAGAACATTTATTAACTGCAATAGGATATATTGCTTATATGGAACAATGTATTTTAATGAATTGTTCTAAACAACTTGATTTGGAAGTTTTTAAGGTGAGATTAGACATGCTCTTGGAAGAGAGGTATTATAATGGCTGCTTTAGAATTGAAACCATTTTGTTTAGAAAAGGAATATTAGAAAGTATTATTCAGTTAAATGATATGCTTCCGCAATCATTTACGGAAGTTTTAAAAGATAAACTTTGTGAAAAGGCAAAAACATATAGTGAGGTTATGCTTTTAGAAAGCTATTGGTCATATTTATGTGCATGCAACAAGACATATTTGGTGGAAAAATATTTTGATGAGTGGATGGGATTTGACGGAATAATATGGAGTGAAGAGTTATCCGAAAGAGGATATATTTCAGAGATATTGTTAAAAATAGCAGAGAAAATGGGATGGCAGGAAAAGGTAAACAATGCTTTGAAATTATTAAATACGAGAAGTATTAGCTATGTGGGACGTAAAGAATGCAGTCTTTTTAATCCATTAAATTGGTTTGAAAGAATTGCAAATGATGATGGAGATATATGGAAATCGGAAGGTTGTTTGCTGTTAAATCTTTCGGAGTATGCTTCCCAAATTGGTGATAATAGAGCGTTTGTCGAGATTGGTGGCTCAGTAGCGTCTGTAGCAGGAAAAATGGGAGCTACCAGTCTTTTACAATTTGTAAATATGGTTAAAGAGTCAAAAATTGATTGGAAAGAGTTAACATTTGATGGGATAATATCGGCACTGGAAACAAATTATTTTACAGAAGAAGAATTATTTGAAATATGGGAAAAAGCTACAAGCTATTTTCGATTAGACGAGCATGCGGGACAATACGACAACCAGAATACAAGAAGAAAAATATATTGTGCGGATATTCATAAAGCAATTTCATTATGTGCAAAGAGATTGAAGTATGAAGATTTTGAAAATAAAATGAGTATAGTAGCTCCATTGGAATATGCACAAGAAAGATTAGAACAGTCAGAACATAGTTGTATCATCCCAAGTAGATGGTATGAATCAGAGTATAATGCGTATATGGATGAGTTTATATCTAAGACGAAGAAAATGACGCTTAATGAGATGTTTGACTATATTGAGGTACAGTTTGACAAAGGGGACTTTTATTGGGATTATATTAAATATTTTATCCAGAGAGCACAAAGTCAGAATTCTCAATGTATTACAGATTATAAACTGCGTATTATGAAAATGCTTGAGAAAAGAGAAATTAATAACTTAGAATATGATGGTTGTAACAGACTATATACGGTACTTTTTCCGTATTTGAATGACGGTGAAGTTATTAATGTATTAAAGCAAGTGATTGATACTTATTATCATCAAAAAAGTAAAGGTTGGACATCGACAGAATATGGATTGATGAATGACCTAGACAATTTTACTTTTGCATTGTTTTCTCGATTTTCTATGGAAGATAATATATGGGGGTTGCACGAAATTTTGAAGATGCATTGTTTATGGTTAAATGGAACAGAGAATTTGGAAGTAAAAGAAATATATCACTTGGAGGAAGTAAGCATGGTAGAGAATTGGTGTGAGTTTTTCAATCAATTAGAAAGATGTGTAAGTTTTAGTACGCTTTTTGGGGCATAAAGGCTAATTTTATAGTTTAAATGAAGGGTAAAAATGATATTCTGGAAGGTGTCATGGGGCAGCCTTTTATATAAACAGAGATATGCACAGTTGAATGATATTCATATGTATGAATGTTGCCCACATATATAGATGTAATAAGATTTGTAATATAAAATGTATTATATAAGATGACCAGTGGATAGGCAGTCTGAAAGAGGGCTGCCCATTTTTTGTGTAGACAACAAGCTAAGTAGTTGGATATACACTTTTGCGTAAATCCGGATATCTTATGGCTGTCTATTATTCAATGTCGAAGTCATGAGTTGTGAGACGAGGCTGCTATATTGAATGGCATAAATGTTAATTTGCCCGATAAATTTTCCTATCAGTACCAATAATGTACCTTCAAGATTCTCTTTGTTCGATGTATGCATTGCTATACTTGAATTGTCTATAAGGGATAATTGCTTGCAGGTGAGCAAGAATACAGGTTATGAGACCGGATGACATGCGCATACATCGTAACGAAAAAATATATGATGGCGGCTACATCAGGCTGCAGAAGAAGGAGTGTGTTTAAAATGAGCAATATAGAAACAACGGATGTTGATATGTTTACGATAGGAAATAATCTCCGGGAGCTTCGAGAACAGAAAAGGGTAACACAGATGCAGGTGGTTGATGTGTTGGGAGTTAGTTATACCCATTATGCAAAGATTGAAGAAGGTATGAGAGGCATGAGTCTGAAAATGCTGATAAAGTTGATCAGATATTTTGAAACAGATGCTAACACGATACTTGGAAGTGCGGCAATGGGGGTAGCGTGATGGAAACGAGAAGAGCAAGGAGAAGAGAAAAGAAGAAACAAAGAATGGCAAGACAGGAGAATATCCCTTGCATTGTGTTTCTGGCAACGGACGAAGAATCGTTTGAACTGGCAGAAAAGAAAGAGGATCGGCAGTTGCGATACATCAATCAATATGCAGATGCACATGGGTTAATTCCTATGAAGATCGTGCGTAAGAGCTGTTTTGCCCCATATGTTGTAAATCAAATGTATAGCCGGTGCATTGATTGGATGCAGCAGGGAAAGGCAGAGGCTATATTGGTTGCCAATATGGAGTATCTTGCTTTGGATGAAGAGGATGCCTATCGCAAGGTTGGACAAGTAAGAAAAGCGGGTTTTCGAATATTTTCCGTGGATGATGGAGAGTTGAAAATGAAGATCCGATTCCGGGCAGAGAAAGAGAGGAAGGTTGGATGAAACAGAATAATATAAAGAATATATATCGTGGAGATATTATTTGGGTGGATTTGGGAGAATTTCCCGGTAGTCATAGACAATCTGGAAAAAGACCATGTCTGGTTGTCAGTACAGATAAAGGAAATGGTCCGGTATATACAGTAATGCCGGGAACCAGCAAGCAGGAAAAGAAGGCATTTCCGGTACATGTGACAGTATTTCAGAAGGATGTCTTTGGAAGGCTTGGAAAAACAACGGTTTTCATGGCAGAGCAGCTTGTAACAATAGATGACCGGCAGATTTTAATGAAAGCAGGGCATATTCCAGAGCAATCAGATATCATGCAAAAAATCAACGACCTATTAAAGCGTCAGTTGGGTTTGGGAGAGTGATGAGATTGGAATTAGATAATATGAACATTCCAATATGGGAAAAAGCGATGTTGACGAAACAAGAAGCTGCATTGTACAGCCATATCGGAATCAACAAGCTTGAAGAAATGCTAAAAGTTCCAAATTGTCCATTTGTTTTATATGTTGGAAAGAAAAAGCTGATAAAACGCAGGGAATTTGAAGAATATTTGTCCGAGCAGATCGAAATATAGGATTTTACATTTGAGCCTCTTTATGATATGATTAAATTTGAGTATTGAGGCTCTTTTTGTGTGAAAGGAGCTGCAATATGGGTAAAAACCTAAAAGGAAAAGAGCTTGGTCTGGGAATAAGCCAAAGAGAAGATGGCTACTATGTTGGAAGATATACGAATAAATATGGGAGACGTGTTCAAAAATTATTCCTAAAGCTTCAAGAGTGCAGACAGTGGCTGGCTGACTCCGCATATCGCGATGAACACAGCAATATAGATTTCCCGGAGGAAATGACGGTTAATTCGTGGTTTGAGTATTGGATTTCGATGAAGAAGAGAACTGTTCGACCAAATACAGTTCGAAACTACACGGAACGATATCACCGCAATATTAAACCGGTTATAGGGAAAAAGATACTGGGTAGTGTGAATACCATTCAATGCCAGACGGTTATGAATCGTATGGCGGATGAAGGCTATCGCACTTCAACAATCTATCAGGCGCGGATTACATTGTATAATATGCTGGATTATGCCTATCAGAATGATGTGATCATGAAGAATCCATGTAATAAGATGGTTCGTTCTGATATAGGTAAGCCTTCTGAAAAGAAAGAGGCATTGACATTACAGTATCAGCGTGAGTTTTGCAATGTGATCAAGGGAAATGCGTACGAGTATCAGTACCGTTTCCTACTACAGACCGGTCTTCGTACCGGAGAGCTGGTAGGGTTGAAATGGTCAGACATTGATATGGATCGCCGTACCATGACGATAAGGCGCTCTATGGAGTATCGCCATTCTACAAAGGAATGGAGGATTGGTGAACCGAAAAGCAAGGCGGGATATCGGACGATACCATTGACAGAGGAAGCCGTTGAGATCTTGAGACAGCAAAAGATGAAAAATAATGCGCTCAAGGTTACGGTGATGGAGTGGTCAGAGTTTGTATTCCTTTGCAGAAAAGGAACACCGGTTAAGAACAGCACATATGATACGATGCTGTTCAAGCTATGTGATAAAGCGAAGATTCCCAAGTTTTCCATGCATGTGCTGCGACATACGTTTGCAACCAGATGCATTGAAGCTGGAATGAAACCTAAAACATTACAGACAATCTTAGGTCATTCCAATATTGGGATCACCATGAACCTTTATGTGCATACAACAGAAGAACAAAAACAAAAAGAAATCGACCAGATTGCGGATGCTTTGAAAGTGGTTTAATTTTTTTTGCTCTCAAAAATTGGTACATGATTGGTACGTTAACCAAAATTTTTGAGGGCAGAAAAATTGCTGTCTCGAAAAATTGGTACATAAATTGGTACATAAACGAGATGCCAAAACTCGCAAGCCCCGTAAAATCAAGGTTTACAAGAAAGGAAAGATAGAAAATGAAACTAGGAATTGTAGGACTTCCAAACGTAGGAAAAAGTACACTTTTTAACTCACTCACAAAGGCCGGTGCAGCAGAGGCCGCCAACTACCCATTCTGTACGATCGAACCAAATGTTGGTATCGTACCTGTTCCGGACAAGCGGCTGGATGTTTTGGCAGAAATGCACCAGTCAGCAAAGGTAGTTCATGCAACGATTGAGTTTGTAGATATCGCAGGTCTGGTAAAGGGCGCATCCAAAGGAGAGGGACTTGGTAATCAGTTCCTGGCCAATATCCGTGAGGTTGATGCCATCGTTCATGTGGTACGTTGTTTTGATGATTCCAATATTGTGCATGTAGATGGAAGTGTTGATCCGGTCCGTGATATTGAGACGATCAATTTGGAGCTGCTGTTCTCGGATATGGAGATTTTGGAAAGACGTTATGCAAAGCTGGTGAAGAGTGTTAAGAATGATAAGACACTTGTTAAAGAGACAGAGTTGGTGGAGAAGCTCAAGAAGCATATGGAAGATGGTAACCTGGCGAAGACCTATGAGCCGGAGGATGATGACGAGAAAGCATTGCTGGAAAGCTTTAATCTGCTGACATACAAGCCGACAATCTATGCTGCAAATGTATCAGAGGACGATCTGGCAGATGATGCAGCGTCCAATGACTATGTAGCGAAGGTTCGTGAGTTTGCAAAGCAGGAAGGCTCAGAGGTATTTGTGATCTGTGCACAGATCGAGCAGGAAATTGCAGAGCTGGAGGAGGACGAAAAGAAAGAATTCCTGGAGGATCTGGGACTTTCGGAGTCCGGCTTAGACAAGCTGATCTCTGCAAGCTACAATCTGCTGGGGCTGATCAGCTATCTGACAACCGGTCCGGACGAGAGCCGTGCATGGACTATCGAGAGAGGTACAAAGGCTCCTCAGGCAGCAGGAAAGATTCATACAGACTTTGAACGCGGCTTTATTCGTGCAGAGGTTGTAAGCTATGACAATCTGGTAGAGCAGGGAAGCATGAATGCAGCGAAAGAAAAAGGACTTGTCCGTTCCGAAGGAAAAGACTACGTCGTACAGGACGGCGATGTTGTATTATTCCGTTTTAATGTGTAAAACGATTTAGAGCCACATAGAAATCAGCGAAAGAAACTATGTCAAACTTGTTTGAAAAGTAGTTTCTTTCGTTGATTTCATGAGGGGTCAATCCCCTCAACCGCAGACAAAAGCTGCAAAGCAGCGAGAGCCTGCGTTAGCAGGCGCGGGTCTGCGGTATGTGGCTCTGAATCATATATGGACGAATAAATAAAGACTGACAGGTTTGCTGACAAAGCAAATAAAGAAAGGAGAACTTTATATGGCTCCGGACATTCGATTTCCCCATCTGGGGATAGAAATTGCATCACTGGGGAAAGGCATTACCATTGGTGGTTTCACGATTGCATTTTATGGAATGATCATTGCATTTGGTATGGTGATGGGATATCTGATGACAGCATTTCAGGCAAAGCGCACCGGGCAGGAGCCGGATCTTTATCTGGATCTTGCGCTGTGGGATATTGTATTTGCTGTGATTGGTGCGAGAATATATTATGTTGTATTTAGTTGGGATTACTATAAGGATAATTTGCCGCAGATATTTAATACCCGTGGTGGCGGTCTTGCGATTTACGGCGGTGTGATCGCCGGTGTGATCACAACTATTATCTTTGGAAAGGTTCGGAAGCAGAATTTCTTTCAGCTGCTGGATACCGCCTGTGTCGGTCTGATCACGGGGCAGCTCATTGGCCGTTGGGGCAATTTCTGTAACCGGGAGGCGTTTGGTGGATATACCAATGGTCTGTTTGCTATGCAGCTCAAAGAGAGTGACGTGGCATCCTCCAATCTGACGCACGCTGTGTTGAAGCATATTGTAGAAATTGACGGAACCAGATACATTCAGGTTCATCCGACATTTCTTTATGAATCTCTTTGGAATGTTGGTGTGCTGGTTGTATTATTGCTTTTTACAAAACATCGCAAATACAATGGTCAGCTCTTTTTGATCTATCTGCTGGGGTATGGTCTGGGCAGAGTATGGATCGAGGGTCTGCGGACAGATCAGTTGATCTTTTTCGGAACAGGTGTAGCTGTTTCTCAGGTGCTTTCCGGAGTACTGGTAGTGGCATCGGCAGGAATACTGATCTATCAGTATGTGAAAGGGCGGCAGGAAAAAAAGACTGCCTGATAAAGGATACAAGCAGGTATGCAGTGTTTAGACATAAAATGAACACATAAAACAATATAAATAATTAAAAACAGAGAGGAATATGAACAAGTTTCATATTCCTCTCTGTTTTGTATGATAAATTTCCGTTTATCAGTCATTTTATAAATTAATATCTTTGATACATCAATCTTCATCTTCATTCTGTACAGACAGAAGCTGTCTCTTGCGGGCCATTTCATCACTGTCCAGATACTCGTCGTAGGTAGAAATCTTATCGATCAGACCGCCCGGTGTGATCTCCATAATACGGTTGGCAATCGTCTGGATAAACTGATGATCCTGCGAGGTGAAGAGTACCACGCCTGGAAATTTGATCAGACCATTATTTAATGCAGTGATAGATTCCATATCCAGATGGTTGGTTGGCTCATCCATGATCAAAATATTGGATGCAAGGATCATCATCTTGGACAGCATAACACGGACACGTTCACCACCGGAAAGGACATTCACTTTCTTGATACCGTCTTCACCAGGGAAAAGCATACGGCCGAGGAAACCACGTACATAGGTCGGATCCTTCTCCGGGGAGAATGGCATCAGCCAGTCAACAATCGTGTCATCACTGGCAAAAAGCTCTGTATTGTCCTTCGGGAAGTAAGAGAAGCTTGTGGTCACGCCCCACTTGTAAGATCCCTCATCCGGTTCAATTTCTCCGGCAAGGATCTGGAACAGGGTAGTAGCGGCGATTGTATTGCTTCCTACGAAAGCAACCTTATCTTCGCGGCCGATGATAAAGGAAATATCATCCAGAACCTTTACTCCGTCAATAGTCTTGGAAAGATGTTCTACGGTAAGAACCTCATTACCGATCTCGCGCTCCGGACGGAAATCAATATAAGGATATTTACGGCTGGAAGGTTTCATATCGTCCAGCTCAATTTTTTCCAATGCACGTTTTCTGGAGGTTGCCTGCTTCGACTTGGAAGCGTTGGCACTGAATCGCTGGATAAATTCCTGCAGCTCCTTGATCTTTTCCTCTTTCTTCTTATTTGCTTCTTTCATCTGTTTGATCATCAACTGGCTTGACTCATACCAGAAGTCATAGTTTCCGGCATAAAGCTGGATTTTGGCATAATCAATATCTGCAATATGGGTGCAGACCTTGTTCAGAAAATAACGGTCATGGGATACCACGATCACGGTATTGTCAAAATCAATCAGGAAATCCTCCAGCCAGCGGATCGCTTCCAGATCCAGGTGGTTGGTCGGCTCGTCAAGCAGGAGAATATCAGGATTACCAAAAAGTGCCTGTGCCAGGAGGATTTTCACCTTCTCATTGGCAGGCAGCTCGCTCATCATCATAGAATGTGTCTCGGTAGGTACGCCAAGTCCATTCAGGAGAGTAGCAGCATCGGATTCCGCTTCCCATCCATTCATAGTAGCAAATTCCTCTTCAAGCTCAGCTGCACGGATACCGTCCTCATCACTGAAATCCGGTTTTGCGTAGATCTCGTCCTTTTCCTTCATGATCTGGTAAAGACGCTCATTTCCCATAATAACGGTATCCAGTACAGAATACGCATCATACTGGAAGTGGTCCTGTTTCAGGAAAGAAAGACGTTGTCCCGGTGTGATAATGATATCACCTTTTGACGGTTCGATCTCGCCGTTCAAAATTTTCAGAAAAGTTGATTTACCGGCACCGTTGGCACCGATCAGTCCATAACAGTTGCCTTCGGTAAACTTGATATTTACATCCTCAAAGAGGGCCTTTTTGCCAAGACGTAATGTGACATTGCTTGCTTGTATCATCGAAATCCTCCATTCGTGCTCAAATTCGTTAATTACATATTATAAAGCATATTCCATATAATAAGGCATACACCTCTCTATTTTACAGAAAACTGGCGATTTTGCAAGAGGCAAATGAAATTTATGCGGAGGGTACCATTTTTTTTGACACGCTGACAGAAAATGTAGTACAATAAAATATACTACCGTTATGAACGATTGATACGGTAAAACAATTGGGAAGGCTGGAGATACATGGACAAGACAGAGAAATTGTTTCGATATAAACAGGGAGATACATTGCCTTTTGGTGTAACAAAGGTGGCGGATGGTGTACAGTTCGCAGTTTCTATTCCGAAGGGCGGGGACTGCTATCTGAATATATATAAGACCGGGCAGAAACGTCCGTCCTGCAGAATACGCCTGTCGAGAGAATATCGGCGTGGCAGTGTATATTTTGTAAAGATTACGGATTGTCCGGACACAGATGATCAGCATACTGTAGCGGATATATTGTCCCGTGACTATGAATATATGTACGAGGTGGATGGCAGAGAGTTCGTTGATCCCTATGCGGCTGTGATTCATGGCAGAGAGCGCTGGGGACGCAGGACGGGAGAAGGAAACAGGATCCGGGGAGGAATCAGTCTGGAAAGCTTTGACTGGCAGGATGACAGTCCGTTAAGTATTCCGTTTTCAGATATGATCCTGTATCAGCTTCATGTCAGAGGGTTTACCAGACATGCCTCTTCGAAGGTGGCACACCGGGGCAGCTTTGATGGTCTTCAGGAGAAGATTCCGTATTTAAAGGAGCTGGGGATCAATGCAGTATTGCTGCTTCCATGCTATGAGTTTGATGAGATTCAGATTGGTGCGAAGGTTCATGGGGCGCCGAAGCAGGCTGCCGGTAAAACGACAGATTCTGTGGCTGTGGGAGCCGGTAAACATAAGGAAAATGTGGTTCAGGAGAAAGGGAAGATCAATTACTGGGGATATGGACAGAGTGAGACATATTACTATGCGCCGAAAGCTGCATATGCAGCAGATCCGCATCATGCCGGTGTAGAGTTTAAGACTCTGGTCCGTAGTCTGCATCAGGCAGGAATAGAAATTTTGCTGGATATTTATTTTATGCCGGGGACAAACGTCTGTCTGATGGAGGATTGTCTGAGAAACTGGGTATTGGAGTATCATGTGGACGGTTTTCGTGTTAATCAAGAGGTGATGCCGTCACAGATGCTTGTATCAGACCCTATTTTATCCGGAGTTAAGCTGTTGACAGATTACTGGAACAGAGAGCTTGTTGCCGGAGCGGGGGACAATGGTCTGCTGGCAGAGTATAATGAGGGATTTATGAACTGTGCACGCCGTTATCTGAAAAGCGATGAGGGGCAGGTAGAGGGCTTCTCAGGATTTTTCCGGAGAGGAAGCGGGCAGATTGCCAATATTAATTTTATGACCTATGTCAACGGATTTACTATGATGGATCTGGTATCCTATGATGTGAAGCATAATGAGGAGAACGGAGAGGGCAATCAGGATGGCACGGAGTACAATTACAGCTGGAACTGTGGGATAGAGGGAAAGAGCCGCAAAAAATACATTCTTTCCCGGCGGATGTGCCAGATACGCAATGCGTTTGCAATGATGCTTCTGGCGCAGGGAACACCGATGCTGCTGGCGGGAGATGAGTTTGGCAACAGTCAGGAAGGTAATAACAATCCATACTGCCAGGATAACGAGATTACCTGGCTTGACTGGAGGATGACCAGCATGCGTGCCGGGATTTTAGAATACGTCAAAAAGCTCATAGCATTCCGAAAAGAACACCCGGTGCTTCATCAGGGGAGAGAACTTTATATGTTTGATTCTCTGTCATGCGGTATGCCGGATGTTTCCATACACGGCACACAGGCATGGAGAGCAGACTTTTCTTATTATAGCCGGATGCTGGCAGTTCTTTTGTACGGTGATTACCAGCAGAAGGCCGGAAAACCGGACGACTCCATATATATCATTTTTAATATGTATTGGGAGCCGAAATCCTTTGATCTGCCCAACCTGCCGGGGGAGAGGGAATGGTATCCGGCCATAGAGACATATGGCAATACTTTCAGTACGGTTCCACAGCCGGTACGAAAGAAAAGAAGTCATAAAAAGCCTTCCTTGGAAAGCCAGAAAAAAACAATCGTTCCACCGCGGTCGGTTGTTGTTTTTGTGGGACGGTAAAGACGGCCGGATCACTGAAAAGAGCAGAGCCGGTATGTTTGCCGGAATATATGTAATAGCCGGACTTTCATCCGGCTATTTTGAATAAAGCAAAACATTCGTATTGCTTTTTGGCTGCAGGCTGCATTACAGATCGTGATTCTCCACGATCTCCTCATACAGATCGATATCACATACCTTGCCAGGAGTATAGTGGGTACAGTTCTGGCAGGAAATGGCTTCGTCTTTGCTTGAGTTTGAGCAGTTACAGTTATCGCAGCGGCAGTATTTGGTACATCTTTCCGCTACTTCTTTCATGGTTTTTGCATCTTTTTTCATGATTGAATCCTCCAGCGCGATTTATAGTTAAGACAAAGACAAAGCTGCTGTCTCCGGAGTTTTACAGCAGCCGGTCTTGTCGTGGTACTATTATGTACAGAAAGCAGGTTTTTTATGATAGTGATAAAAATAATTGATATAAAAAATTTTATGGCACATTTGTTATTGCAGGAAACCTTTGATCATTTTCTGCTTTTTGAGGCACGGGCGGTTACATCTTCCGAAATGGTGCTCAAAGGCAAAAGGCGTGCAGATTGGTATGACAGCGAAATGTGGCAGCAGATGCAGGCGGAGACCGGCAGCCATGACTGCGGCTATATGACCTGGGCTGAAATGAGAGAAACGGTATTTCTATTTATTAAAGGAAAGAAATCACCGGATAAGCTGTATATTGATCTGGAAACCTCTGAAAAGCAGCGAAAGCAGATCCTGGGAGAGAAAATATCCGCAGAGTGTGATCAGATGCCGTCGCTGCGGCTACAGATCCGGTTTGAAAAAGGAGAGCTTCTGATGGTGCCGGTGGTCTCTTATCCTGTATTCACATTAGACAGATCAGGGGAGAGCTTATGGGAAGAGGCGCTGCAATCCTTCTTGCGGCACTACAAAATAGCGTTTCAGAGGGAAACGTAAGAAAAAGCGGGTTATACCTGCTTTTTTGATTTCAGCAAAATTACGAAAATCATTACGCTATTTTTTGTTTCCGCTTGCTAAATGTCTCATAAACGTATATAATAATATAAATATGCAGGCACAAAAGAATAAAGAATGACGTACGAGGAATTACATCTGTTGTGCCTATGCCTGAATGGGACAAAGGAGAAGAGGGCTCCGGAACGTGAGAGGAGCCTGTGAAAAAGGATGGATAGGGGGATCTAGCATGGATAATTCGATTGCAAGCAGATTGCGCAGAAAGAAACGACTGGGAGATTTGCTGCTTGGAGCGGGTGTTATTACACAGGAGCAGTTGGAGGAAGCGTTAAAGAAGCAGAAGGAAGCCGGAAATGGTCAGAAGCTTGGTATGACCCTTGTAGATATGGGTATCATGAATGATGAGATCATCGCAGAGGCACTTTGTCACCAGATGGGGTTGGAACGTGTACATCTGGCAGGCATTACCATTGAGGATGAGGTGCTGGCTCTGGTAGACGAGAAGGTTCTGCGAAAGTATATGCTTTTACCGTATGAGTTCGCTCCGGACAATCCCAATGTCCTTCGTGTAGCATTTTCAGATCCGCTGGATATGATCGCAATGGATGATCTGTCGATCATCACCGGTATGCAGATAGAAGTTCGTGTTACCACGGTCAAGGATGTATCCCAGGCATTGGATCGTTTCTATGGTAATTCCGAGGCAATGAAGGTGGCAGATCAGTTTGCTGCTGAGCGTCGTGAAAAATATGGCAATAATAAGGATGGAAAAGAGGAGTCCGAGGAGGTTAAGCAGGCACCGATCGTTCGTCTGGTTAATCAGATCATTGAGCAGGCAGTACATAAAAGAACATCCGATATTCACTTTGAACCGCTGGAGAATCAGCTCCGTATCCGGTTCCGTGTCGATGGTGTGCTTCAGGAGGCGATGCGTCATGATATTTCATTGCTGTCAGCGATGGTTGCACGTATCAAGATCGTTGGCGGTATGGATATTTCCGAGAAGCGTAAACCACAGGATGGTCGTATGACACAGATCGTCGATCGGCAGGAGTACGATATTCGTGTATCTATTCTTCCGACAGTATATGGTGAGAAGATCGTTATGCGTCTTGCACAGAAGACTGCTTTGAGCCGTGATAAGAAAGATCTTGGATTTGAGCCGGAGGAGCTTCACCGGTTTGAGGATATTCTGAAGCATCCAAATGGCATTATGCTTGTTACAGGACCTACCGGTTCCGGTAAATCAACGACTCTTTATACGGCACTCAGTGAGCTGAATACCGACGAAGTAAATATCATCACGGTAGAGGACCCGGTCGAGGCCAATATCAATGGTATCAATCAGGTACAGGTAAATGCCAAAGCGGGACTTACCTTTGCTGCGGCACTTCGTTCCATTCTGCGTCAGGATCCGGACATTATCATGATCGGTGAGATTCGAGACGGTGAGACCGCCGGCATTGCCGTTGAGTCCGCTATCACGGGTCACTTGGTAGTTAGTACACTCCATACGAACAGTGCGGCAAGTACCATCAGCCGTCTTGCAGATATGGGGATTGAGAATTATCTGATCTCTGATGCGGTGATCGGAGTTATTGCACAGCGACTTCTTCGCCGCGTCTGTCCGCGGTGTAAGCGTATGGTGCCGGCAGATGACCTGGAAAAGAAAGAGCTTGGTATCCCGGAGGAGAAGTGGGGAGAGGAAATATTAATTCCTCATATTGAGCCAAACGAGGAATGTCTGGAGTGTGGAGGCGCCGGATACAAAGGACGTATCGGTATCTACGAGATCATGCAGATGTCTCCGAGTCTTAAGCGTATCATTGCAACCGGTGGTACAGCGGAAGAGCTGGAGAAGCAGGCAATCGCAGAAGGTATGAACACACTTGTTATGTCAGCTAATAAACAGGTATTGAAGGGTATTACGACACTGCAGGAAGTACATCGTGTCGCCTATGATAATTAATCTATAGAATATGGAGGGTTTACAAAATGGAAATCACAATGGACAGTTTGCTGGAAATTGCCAGAGACGTGGGAGCATCCGACGTACATATTACGGTTGGACTTCCACCGAAAATGCGTGTAAATGGTACGATCGAGGATATTATTCCTCATGTGCTGACCTCTCATGATACACAGACGCTGGTTCTTTCTATTATGAATGAGAGACAGGTTGCCACCTTAAAGAGAGATGGTGAGGCGGATTTCTCTTATAGTACAGAAGCGTTGGGACGATTCCGTTGTAATGTGTTCCGCCAGAAGAATTCCTTTGCAGCAGTACTTCGTCTGATCAATACTGTGATCCCGGCACCGGAGAAGTTAGGTCTCCCATGGTCTGTTATGGATCTGGCCAAAAGAAAACGTGGCCTGGTACTGGTTACAGGACCTACGGGTAGTGGTAAGTCTACGACACTGGCATCCCTGATCAATATGATCAATGAGAATCGTAAAGAGCATATTATTACATTGGAGGACCCGATCGAGTACCTTCATAAGCATAAAAACTCTATCGTCAATCAGCGAGAGATCGGATTTGATACCCTTTCCTTTGCAAATGGTATCCGTGCAGCACTTCGTGAGGATCCGGATGTTATTCTTGTCGGAGAGATGCGTGACCAGGAGACGATCGGTGCAGCCATTACCGCAGCCGAGACCGGTCACCTGGTATTCTCCACACTGCATACCATTGGTGCGGCAGCAACCATCGATCGTGTTATTGACGTATTCCCGCCACATCAGCAGCAGCAGATCCGTGTGCAGCTTGCAATGGTACTGCTGGCAGTTATCTCCCAGCAGTTGATGCCGACCTCTGACGGTAAGGGACGAGTTGCGGCGTATGAGGTTATGCATACGGTACCTGCGATTGCAAGTAATATCCGTGATGCCAAGACACATCAGATCCCATCTACGATCCAGACCAGCAAAAAGATGGGTATGCAGACCATGGATGATGCGATCTTTGATCTGTATCATGATCTGAAGATTTCAGCAGATACTGCATTGGAGTTCGCTCAGGAGCCGGAGGTTCTCAAACGTAAATTGTTCTAATTTGTCGAATAAAACAGAAATGTTTCACAAAGATGGTTCACATAATAGAGATGTCATTTGGACAATATGTATAAAAATGAGGTCAAAATTATGTGAACTATTTTTTATAGAAATTTAATAAATGTCGTTGAAAAAGTGAGACGAATGTAGTACAATCAAAAAAGTGATACTGTATATAACTATCGGGGATGTTATATACAACACAAATAAACGACCCATTGTGAGTATGACATCTCACACAGAGGGGTAGAAAAGGGTGATGAATTGGCAGCATTTAATTATGTGGCGGTAGACGCCAATGGTAAACAAAAGAAGGGAACTCTGGAAGCCGCCAATGAGGCAGCTGCAAGGAATTCTCTGAAGGCAGAGGGACTGATCCCGATCAGTGTGGAGATTCCGAATGCTTTAAATAAGGATATTGAGATCAGCATTGGTAAAAAAGTAAAGGCTAGAGATCTTTCCGTGTTCTGTAAGCAGTTTGAGAGTATCCTGCATGCCGGTGTTACAGTTATTCAGGCACTCCAGATGATCACCGATCAGGTGACTAACAAGTATCTAAAGAAAGCACTGGATCAGACGCGTATCCTGGTGGAGAAAGGTGAGTCTCTGGCAGATGCTATGAGAGCTCAGGAGGGAATCTTCCCGGATATGCTTTTGAACATGGTGGAGGCCGGCGAGGCATCCGGTAGTTTGGAGACATCTTTTTGCCGAATGGCAGAACAGTTCGAAAAGGATAACAAGACGCAGAGTATGATCAAGCAGGCATTGATTTATCCGATCGTACTTTTAGTGGTTGTTGCTGGTGTCGTTGTGTTAATGCTTACATATATTATTCCACAGTTTAAAGATACTTTGGAGGGGGCTGGTATGGATCTTCCGGCAATTACAAAAATTGTTATGGCAATGAGTAATGGTATGATCCACTGGTGGTGGCTTGTTTTGATTATTATCGTGGCAATCGTGGTCACATTTCGTATATGGTCAAAGACGGAGAGCGGTGCTATTATTATGGGACGTGTTCTACTCCGTATTCCGCTGGTTGGAGATCTCCAGATCAAATCGGCAGCGGCTCGGCTGGCTCGTACACTGAGTACATTGATGGCATCCGGTATTCCGATGGTGGATGCAATTTCCATTGTAACGAAGCTGATGAGTAATCGTATTGTACAGAAGGTCATGGAAGAAGCAAGAGGTGAAGTGGAACGAGGAACACCGTTGTCGGTGCCGCTTCGGGATGCTGGTATTTTCCCACCGCTTCTTTATAATATGGCGGCGATTGGTGAGGAAACCGGTAATATGGAGGAAATGCTGGGGCATGCTGCTGATTTCTATGAGGAGGAAGTGGAGAATGCAACGAAAGCAGTAACTGCAATTATGGAGCCTGTGATCATCGTGCTGATGGCTGGGGTGGTTGTGCCGATTATGCTTGCAATTATGGCTCCAATGCTTTCTATGTACAGTGCGGCAGAAAATGCATAATGTTTTTGGAAAACAGAAAAATCTATTTTGTTTTGATCTTGGGGCTGTGCCAAGCAGTCTTTTGATAAATAAAATTCAATGAAAAGGAGATTATAATTATGAAGAAAGTTATCAAGAATTATCTCGCAAAGTTACAGGAAAATGACAAGAAAGGTTTCTCTCTTGTTGAGTTGATCATCGTTATGGCTATTATGGCTATCCTTGTTGGTATCGTAGCTTCTCAGGTACTTCCGTATATGGAGAAGTCTCGTATGTCAAAGGATCAGCAGCAGCTTAGCAGTCTCTGTACAGATGTAGTATCCGCTATTTCACAGGCTGATGGAACTGTTTCAACATTTGCAGCAACAGAGTTGAATGCGTGCACTGCATCAACCGGTGGTGCTGACTGGATTAAAGAGCTTGGTCTTCTTCGCAGTTCAGATGGAACAACTGCCAAATCGGTAGGAGATATTGAAGATGACATTGCTGACAAATTTAAATCTAAAACAGCAAAAGCTGATTCCGCAATTTTTGTTGCATATGATAATTCCACAGGTCAGGTAACTGTATATTGTGCAGGTGGAACAGTTGACAAACTCAAAGTTGTATCTGAGTAATTGTAATTAATAGGAGTCATGTCATGTCAGTAGCAGCGATAACTATAGTCTTATACATATTCGTCTTTCTCTTTGGAATTGTGATCGGCAGTTTTCTGAATGTCTGCATCTATCGTATTCCTTTAAAGGAAAGCATAGTGTTTCCACACTCCCATTGTATGACTTGTGGTTATCAGCTGCGCTGGTATGACCTGGTTCCGTTATTTAGTTTTTTATTTCTAAGGGGCAGATGCAGGAAGTGTCACACAAAGTTATCGCTTCAGTATCCCTTAGTGGAAGGCATGAATGGAGCATTATATGTGATCGTTTTCTTGGCGAACGGTTGGAATTATATGAGTGTCGTATATTGTCTCCTGACATCCGCCCTTATTGTTTTAAGTATCCTTGATTTCCGGACTATGGAGATTGCGGATGGTATCAATCTATTCATCTTATTGCTGGGGATTGCGGCAACATTGCTTGATCTGCATGCATGGAAGGATCACGTGATCGGAATGTTTTCTGTCAGCGTGTTTCTTTTGGTTATTTATCTTATTACTGTCGGAAGGGGAATCGGCGGTGGAGATATCAAGCTGATGTTTGGTGCAGGGTTATTGCTGGGGTGGAAAGGTGCTGTTTTGGCATTCTTTTTGGGATGTATCATTGGTTCAGTGATTCATCTGATCCGTATGGCAGTAAGTCATGCAGAGCATCGTCTGGCATTGGGACCTTATTTGTCTGTGGGGATCTGGTTCACGGCATTATGGGGAACTCCTTTGATTGATTGGTATATTGGTATGATTAAAATGTGATTGACCGCTTTTTGGATGATCGATCATAGTAACCGTTTATTGACGTTTTATTCAGAAGATGGCAGTAATTTTGCTGTCACAGAGAGTTTAACAGCGAGCTTACCATGAGCATAGCGTTAGGCTCCATTTTGCAGTTATTCTGCATACGTTGAATTTTGTGTGATGCAAAAATATTGAGACAGGGAGGAAAAGTACGATATGGCAAAACATGTACTTAGTATTGAGATTGGTACACAAGTGACCAAGATTGTTGAGATTGATTATAAAAAGAAAAATCCGCATGTATACCGCGCGGTCAGCTTTGCAACACCGGAGGGTGTTATTGAAGATGGTGTCATCCGTGATAAGGATGTATTGGCAGTCGCTTTCCGCAATGAGCTGGCAGAGGCAGGAATGAAAGAAAAGAGTGTTGTGTTCTCGATTGCGTCCAGTAAGATCGCAACTCGTGAGGTAACACTTCCTAATGTAAAGGAAAATAAAATTGGGGCGCTTGTTCAGGCAACAGCACAGGAGTATTTCCCGATCGATCTGAATGATTATACATTGGCGTATTCTCTGCTGGAGACCATTAAGGAGGGCAAGGAAAAGTCATACAAGGTACTTTTACTGGCAGCTCCGGATGATCTGGTAGATAATTATTATAACTTTGCTAAGGAGATGGACTTCAATATTGAAGCTCTGGATTACTTTGGTAATGGTTCTATGCAGGTATTAAAGAAGGAGATCGTTCTTGACTATTGTGCCTGCATTCAGATCAGTGGTAATACAACCATGATCAACTTTATGAATGAAGGTCAGCAGCTGATGCAGCGTACCATTCCGCAGGGTATCTTTAATGTGGCTGAGGCAATGGTTCTCAGTGATGAGTGTATGATTGAAGATATGGATACTGCCTGTGAGGCACTCTGCAGAGATAAGCTGGTTTGCCGGAGCCTGGACTACCGGGGACTGGATGATGATGAGAGTATTGTAAGCGCACGAATGACAGAGGAGCAGTGGAAACAGCAGGAAGCGAGCAAGTCTTCCCGTAAGGTAGTTACAGATGCCATCGGAGAAATTCTTCTGAGTGTTCTTCGTGTTATTGACTTCTTTAAATCAAAACATCAGGGAGTTGAGCTTACCAGTATTTATATCACAGGTATGGGCTGTAAGGTAGCCGGTATTGAGGAGCTCTTTGAAAATGAGTTAAATATTCCAACTCAGAGAATGGAGCATCTGGTAAATGTATCTTTCCCACGTCATTTCAGTGAGGGACTTTATAACCAGACAGAGTATATCGCTGTGGTAGGTGCTGCAATTGCACCGGTTGGATTTAAGTCCAAAAATGCGGCAAGTTCTGGATCCGGCGCAGACGCTCTTCGTAATGCACAGCTTGTCTTTGGATTGGCTGTGATCTGTGCGATTGCGATGTCAGCATTTGCATTCCTGCAGTACAATACAGAAAAGCAAAAAAACGACGATCTGAATGCCAGAAAGCAGTCGTTGTCATATATCAATTCCGTATTTGAAGAAAACGAAGGGATTAAAAATGTTTACAGTCAGGTAAACAGTCTTTACAATGCGACAGAAACGCAGAATGAGAATCTGAACAGTCTGATCAAGCAGCTGGAGGCAAACCTGCCAAGAACGATGACAGTAAGCTTTCTCCAGTCAAATGATGATGGAATCAATATGACGATCACATCAGAGACAGATATTTCTATTGCGAGAATGTTAATGAATCTGGAATCTATGGAAATGGTAGACAAGGATGGCCAGAAAATTCCGGTTCTTACCAATATTTCCATTCCTTCTGTAACAGCGGCGGACGGGGATGACGGAAGCACCGTTTATAATTTCTCCGTATCAGCACAGTATTATCAGGTGGTACAGGCAATGGTACAGGAAGCAGCAAATGCAATTGACCAGAGCGCACAGGCATCCGCAAGCCCGGCAAACTAGAAAGTATGAACAGGAGGAAATGAGATATGGATACAAAAAAGAAAATGTCAAATCGTGATAAAATGATGCTCTTTATATTTGGAGCAATTCTCATCGTTGCTGCAGCATACTTTTTGGTGTTTGCAAAGATGAATGAAAAGAGATCGGCTTTAGAGGCGGAGAATACAACATTGTCTCAGGAGGTTTCGAAACTGGAAACCATGGAGGCACAAAAGGACAGTGTATTGGAGGAGACGAAACAGACGCAGCTTGATGTGGCAGATGTTTTGAGTAAGTTCCCGGCAGAGGTTCGTACAGAGGATGCGATCTATGATCTGAATGATATGTATGAGAGTATTTCCGATGTAAAGATTGAGTCTGAGAGTTTTAATATGAACCAGTTGTTCTATCAGCAGGGAGCTGTTGATACAGACACAACAACAGGAGCAACAGCAAATGCTTCGCCGGCACCAAAATCAAATCCGGCATCTGTTGCAGCGATTACATCAGACACACCGGTAAATGATGTGATTACCGCAGCGGCAGATTATACAGGATATCGTTCTACAGTGAATGTTTCCTTTACTTCGACATATGATTCCCTGAAAAAGGTCGTTGATTTTATCAATAAGTCAAAGGATCGTATGACGATTTCAGAGATTTCTGCTACGGCAGATGATGAGGAAAGTGTTCTTGCTTGTGCCATGACGATTGATATGTATGCAATCTCCGGTACCGGAGAGGTTTATGAATCTCCAAATGTAAGCAATGGAAATACCGGTGTAGACAATATTTTTAGAAAATAGTACATTAGTGCAACTGCCGGATTTATTCGGCAGTTGCAGTTGTTGTATAAAGATTTGAGGTGAGCCGATGAAAGAGAGAAGGTGCAGAGCAACGGGATATTGGAGGGATCAGCGAGGCTTTACTTTGGTAGAGCTTATTCTGACAATAGCCATACTTGCGATTGTAACGATACCGATTTTAAGTTATTTTACAGATGCTGCGAAGCACAATGCACGAAGCAGACAGAAGCAGAATGCTTCCGTTTTGGCACAGGATGTATTGGAGGAGTTTAAAAACACACCATATTCGCTGGATGATCCTGATCTGGTATGTTCTGCGCAGCCTGACTGGACAGTTGCCGCATCGCCGGATGCCAATGGAACATATACGCTGACACAGGATAAGTCTGTAGACAAAAATTCATTCAAGGTAACAGCGCAGATCCAGCCATTAAGCAAGGTGGTGCCCGCAGCAACGGCGATACCGAAAAATTATGAGAAATATGTTATTGGCACGATGGACAGCAGCAAGGATGTGATGTCATCAGAGCATGGTCAGACCCTGACTTCTGCAAGCTATGCTTTTGCAAACAAGCATTCTGCAGCGTATGCTGCGGCTCCGGCGGCATCAGGTTCGCCTATGTCAGCAGATGAGTTAAAGAAGAATTTGGACTGTTCTATTATAATTTCGGCAAAGGAAGATTCGGCTAAGCCGGGAAATGATATTATATCGGTAAAATATAAGTATACATATAATAAAGGAGCCGGTTCATATCCGGCAGGCATTGATGCCTCTACGGTATATGAGGATGTTGTGGAGTCTGCTTCTATTAATGTAAATAAGCTGGAAAATATCTATCTGTTTTATCAGCCGGTAAATGAGCGGGATCAGATTATTTTAGAGACAAATGATGCAAATGCCATCCAGTTGAATGCAAATGATCTGAATTTGTTTGTGATCGCACAGAACAGTGTCAAGCATGGAGAAAGTGTTCCTGCCGGATACACGGAAAGACCACAGGGGTATAAATTGTCGATCAATAGTTTAGGTTCCGGGTTTGCAACCAAAGTTCAGAAGCTGTATTTGAATTTGTCGGCGAATAATACGGATGAATTAAATGCAAATGGTGATCAGGTGGCAGGAAAGGCACAGAAAGACCCAAGTGGAAACTATACACTGGTTCATTCGGAGTCTATCAATCGAATGGCTGATATCACAGTGACGGTAGACAGTCAGGATGGAAGTAAAACGGGAATTGTACAGGTAAATGGTTCAAAGGTGCAGAATTAGGAAGGAGAGAGATCATGATGAAACGTTTTTTAAAAGATAAAAGTGGTTCGTCCCTTGTTTTAGTAATGATCTGCATGTCATTTCTGATTTTGCTTGCAGGAGCGGTTATTACCACGACGATCACGAATATTTATCTGAAAAGTTCACAGAAAGCAACACAGGAGAACTTTTATCAGACGGATTCGATTTTAGATGCCATTGCGGCAGGAATTCAGAATGAATCTTCCGCAGCATCCGCAAGTGCATATGAAAAAGCATTGGGTGAGTATAATGCTTCCCTGACATCATCAGGGAATTCTTTGGATAACAAATATATTAAGGACTTTTTGACAGATATGGTCAGTAAACTGACGGGAGGAACGGCATATGATCCGAATATCACGTCATATCAGTATCTGGACAGTGTATTGGAAAGTTATCTGACGGATGAGCAGGCCAAAAGTTATATTCGTCATCCGGCAGATTCCAATGGTATTACAAAGGGAAATCTGGTACTGGATGGAGATGCACTGATCCTGAAGGATGTAAAGGTTATTAAGGAGCATGACACCCAGAAGGATTATGAGACGACATTAACGACTGATATTCGTATTGAGGTGCCGACAGTCAGCACAGAGGCCCATTCCGAGTATCTCAATTATGCCATTCTTGCAGACAACCAGATCCTTGCAGATAATGGATCTATTTTTGCAAAGGTTAACGGTAATATGTATGCCGGTACGGTAGAACGTGATGCAACGAAAGAGGATACCAAGGCGGGTATTGTCATTAGTGGCGGCGCAAAATTAAAGATCAATGCGGATCAGATCATTACAAGAGGTGATGTGTCTGTTTCCGGAGGCAGTGCTCTTGAGATTGGAAAAAGTGCATCCAGTGATAAGAATGCCGAGCTTTGGGCAGAAAATATTCTGACCTCCAACAGCAGTACGGGAGCCGGTGGTAATGAAGTAAATATTAATGCAACTTCTTATATTGCTGACGATATGGAGATTGCAGGTGATGATGACAGCGTCACCTTAAAGGGAAAATATTATGGTTATAACTTTGTAGATAACTATTCTAATGTCGTTGTTTCACCGGCACCAAAGAAATTATCTACAAAAGCAGAGTACAGTAGTTCCATATCCATTAACGGTCATGATGATGATCTTCTGATGACAGGTCTTTCAGAACTGGTACTGGCGGGACGTACTTTTATTTCTAAAAAGACTACATATGCCAATGATGTAAAACCGTTGAACAATCCGGACATTGAACTTGGAGAATCTTTGGCAGTAAAGAGTGGTCAGCTCTCTTATTTCGTGGGAGCAGTAACTTCCTCCGGTTCCGGAGCGACAGATGGATTTGTAAAACGTGTGGATGCATTGGAAAATGCGAACCCGGGCTGTGTACACGCAACAAGTGTGCCGGGAAAGGGAACGTTTGATACCGACAGTCAAAAGGGAAGACCGTGTTATTATTTTGCTGTCCCTTCCTCTGATGGTACGGGAGATGTGCAATATCTTTTCGATTATCTTTCCTATGAGGAACGTATCGGAATTCCTGATAATGCAGACGGTACAAAGCAGTTTGATGTATTAAAAATGATCACGGATGGTGAGCTTGACGCCGCACAGCCGTTAAAGCTGTATTCCCGTAAAGATAAGAATGTAAGCGCTGATGACATTCATTATTTTTACCTGAGTTTTGTGGATTCAAAAGCAGCAAGCCGCTTCTTTGATCTGTTTTACAATCAGAGTGCGCAGCAGACCATTTATGATACTGTTAATAAGACATATGTAGATACTATTGGTATTCAGCTTCCGTCCTTTGCCGGAAACAAAGTAGGATATATTCTTTCCTCCGGTAATATTATGTACAGTGATAATACACAGAAGGATGTAAACGGAAAAGGAAAGATTGCATTGAGGCTGGAAAACACGTTACAGACTCCATCCAACAGTTTCCTGCAGTTTGCAAAGGAGAGCAGTAAGCTGTATATGTCAAAGCAGCTTGCGCTGGTAGATGATTACGAGACAGCAGCCAATAGTTCCAATTGGAGACTTTATGAGACAGGTGATCTGTCAAAGAGTGGTAAGAGTGATTCTACCAATCTTTTCAACACATTGGTAAAGGTAAATGATATTCCGGTGGGAACGAAGATCGGTCATTATCCGATCACAAGAGAGAATGGAAACACGGTTCAATGTGGTTACATTATTTCAGATGGAGATGTGACCTGGCCGAATGATTATACCAATCAGGCGGGATGCTCTCTCAGCGATCCTTGCTTTATCCTTGCCAAAGGAAAGGTAACGGTTCTGGGAAGTGATGCAAATTCCTTTAACGGTCTGATCATTTCAGGAAATGATGTGGAGCTGGCAGCGGCATCCACAACAGTGAATTCCGATTCGGAAGCAATTGAGAAGCTGTTTGAATATGACAAGAAGCAGGCAAAGCCTGTGTTCTATAATTTGATGCAGGAGTACTTCAGAAAGTCTGTAGAAGCAGCGATTGGTAATGATGGAAGCAGTTCCAATACCAATAATGTAAGCTATGAAAACTGGAAGAAGAATGGTTAATGCAGGGAGGTGAAGGTGATGAATATCAGAGAGGATAAGCGGGGCTTTTCCCTGATCGAGCTGATCATAACCATGGCGATCATGGCTGTATTTGCAGGGGCGATCATTGGTGGTTTGGCTTATATCAATGTCGGTAAGACCAAAAAGGCATCTGCAAAGTTAAATAATCAGATTACAAAAATTCAGACAGCCACCATGACTAAAAAAGGTGTGACATATCTCTACATTTATCGTACTTCAGATGGGATTTATAGTTCTATGGCGAGTGATACGACAGATTCCGATGGAGATGGTGTGCCGGATGGTTATAAGAAACGACTGGATCTGAATGCAGCGATTACAGCGGGCAATGTTTCACAGACAAAGCTTTGCGACAGCTCAGTAACCATTAAAGGTTCTGATGCAGGAGCATCGGTAACAACCTTGGATGAAAATAATATGCTGAAGATTGGTTATTCCAAAGGTACCGGTTCCTTTATCTACAGCAATAACGGAACGGTGACTGCCGGTAAGGCAATGACAGAAATGCCATTTTACAGTACGATTGAATTGTCCGGCAAGGAGAAGTTTACGATCCAGCTGGTCAAAACAACAGGAAAGCACTTTATAAAAGAAAGTTGATGGGAGGTGATTGTTCTGAACTGGAAAGATAAGAGAGGTTATACTCTCGTGGAATTGATTATTTCTATGGCGATTCTGGCAATCGTCGGAGGTGCAATCACACTTCTGATGCAGTCAGGCAGCCGGAGTTATTCCAACACAAAAGCAGAGCTTGATCTGCAGATGGAATCCCAGACGTTGATGGCACAGTTAAATACAATGATTATGGAGTCAAACTGTGTAAAGTATGATGATGTAAATAACGCATTGATTCTGTATCAGATAGACTGCAAAAAGACTGCAACGCCGGCACCTTCGGGGGCTGCAAGTGCAGCTCCGGAGTATGTACAGGTCAAAAATGTGACGGATCTGAAGATCATCAAATTTGATGGTCAAAAGCTGTATCTGGAGGAGCATAAAAGCGATGCAGCACTTCCGGCAAGCCGTGGTGGCTTGAATTGTCAGCCGGAGGAGCTTTTATCTGATTATGTTAATGACTTCAAGGTGGACATAAAGGGAAGTAATGTCACGGTTTCTTTTGCAATGAAATCCGGTAAAAAGACTTACAAGATTGACGAGACAACAAAGATACGAAATGGTCTGGTAGTCTATCCGTAATGGGTAGGCTGCCCTTGGACGTTATAATGAAGTAAGAAGATCGGTTTGCGGTGTGAAGCCGTGGAAATGGAGGCTGTATCTATGAAAAGAAGTTTAAGAAATTTATCGAAAGGAAAGCTTGCGGCGGCACTTGTATTGATGTGTGCGTTGGTATTCGGTGGATATTTCGGGTATCATAAGTTTGTGGTTCATGCGGGAAGCACAGAGAACAAAGCGGTTGTAAACACACTGGAAGAATATAATGCTATGTGTGAGAGCGGCAAGGTGAACTGTAATCAGGAAGCGGGGGATAAGGATAATCCGTTTCTGATCTTGGAGATTGTTCCATATTATGGACAGGCGGAGATAGGTTATCTGATCACCGGCTGCGAGCCGATTGATTTCACGAAGAATGATCCATCTCTGTATGGCGCATCTGTAGACCGGACACGTTCCGTGGCAACAACAGTATTTGCTGATGAGTACCGTAGAGATGCGAATGGAGACGGTCAGGTAGATGAGACCTGCTGGGATGATGATGAGTGGACTAACGAGAAGTCAAAGCAGATCACAGTAAAAGGATATTATGAAAAGGTAGGAAACGGTAAGCCGGGTGATTTTGTTATTGACCACTATGAAGCAGATACCACAGGAATGTTCTATGCCAAGGATGAAACTGGTAAAGACCAGCCGGCGTACCGTCCGGTATTCCGTAAGGTAGAAGACGGAACAGGTGATTTCCTCTGGGTTACTCTGGCAAATGGAGAGGGAAGAACAATTTCAGAATCTGATTTTAACCGTTATGCCAGAAATGAGAATAAATATCAGGCTTCTGCTGACGGAGTGATCGAATATGGTCCGGGTGACAGAGAGTATACGACACGAACAGATACCGATTATTATTATATTAAAGTCGGTGGTGGCGGAGAAGGCGGCTGGTCCGGCGGTGCTTTTAAAGGTCATGTTGTAAATATGAATGACTTTGCACGTACTTCTCTGGATCTGGATGATAAATCCGAGGCAGCGATCCTTGATCTGAAGCTGGCGGTTAAGACCATCGAGCCTCAGGAGCTGATGAAGCATCCGGAGTGGATCGACTATGCCGATCTGATCTATATTCATCAGGGACAGTCGATCGGAGTTTATTCCGATTGGTGGAAAAATACCGATTATAATCAGTATCATAAAATTAAGGATGAATCTGGTGAGTCATTTTATAAGGATGACAGCAGCGCACAGAGTAAGGTGACAGATATTAAGTTTACCTCAGATAATGACTGGGGTTGGAATGTTGCAAAGAAGATGTTCTTCAAGATCAATCAGCTGGATGAATATGACGGATCTTCGCCGGAGGGATATGGCTTTGCGCCACTGCTTTTCTCCGTTACGGCACTTGATAATCTGAATGGACTAAGTAAGGATATATATGGATCAACATGGAAGGATGTGACCCACAATCATCTGGACTATACAGATATGGAAGTGGGAGGTGTTGATTATAAGACCGGAGCGACCAACAGTGGGTTGTACAAATTTATGCTGATGAACTTCCTGATGAATCAGGAAAACTTCTATGATTATTTCTTCCAGACCAAGAGAGATAATGGGCAGCCTGTGATCACAGAGGATGCGGCAAAGAATGTTTCCTACTGTTCTCCACAGAATGGTGCGGACGCACAGGAGTACTGGAGCGTGGACGCTTTCCTTCCAATTACGGAAAAGGTAAATGATACCAATATTTCGGATGAGCAGGTTGAGCGGTATGACATTTCTCATTATGGAGGAGCTTATCTGAATTATCCTCGTCCATCCCTGCATGGAGCAACATTTATCTATAATTCAGATACGCTGTTATCTCAGGGATTTAACAATGCTTCCATCAAAAGGACGGATGAGACGCAGGAGGCATTTGACTGGTTTGAAAAGGAATATGGAAAAAAGCTGGATGAGCTGACCCCGGCACAGATGGTTCATTATCTGCTGCAGTATAAGCGTCATGGTCAGGATGATGATGATGTAGGAACTCGTGATAAAAACAAGATGCATGTACTGGAGATTGAGCCTTGTTCCGAGTTTACTATGTCTGAGCGTTTCCTGACAGGAAAATATCTCCCGGCATCGAAGTTTAAGGGAGAGATTGAAGTAGATCATATGACCACAGCAGAGTTTAATGGTCTCAAGAGAGATCTCAACGGATATTATGATCTGATCTATATTGGTGATAATATCGGTAAATTCAATACAAAGAAGAAAACGGTATCCGGAAAAGAAAAGACCATTGTAAAACGTAACAGTTCGCTTTTGGAGGGATATGTATATCTTCATGTCGGTGATAAGGCAGGAGATCTTCATTCTTCCGGTAATGACATTACGGAAATAAAGAAAAAGGAACTGAAAGCATTTGCTGAGGGTGGTAATGCCTTGATCCTTGCTGATACACTGGCAACTTTCAAGTGGAATTCCAGTGGGGATATTACAAAGGACTATGAGGAGAACTATCTGACAGCAGTAGATCAGTCTTCACAGATGCATAAGCTTCTGACAAGTGTTAAGAGTCCGAACAAGGGTGTTACAGAGTTTCAATACGCTAATGTGACATCTTTGTCCCAGCTGTCATCTAAATTCCTGTCAAAGAACTGCCTGAGCTATATGAATAAGGGATTTTCGTTCCCGACCCGTGTGAAGACAGGATTAACATCAAAGAAATATAAGGAGATGACCACGGCATATAAGGATTATGTAGGTCTTTACAGTAAGATTGTCTCTACGCCGGTGCAGTATTATTCTGATGCCGGTGTAAGCGATGAGGATAAGAATGCAAGCGGAACGACTGCGCCTTTACAGTCTTTAGCCGGATCCACTCTGGATTTCAGCTTTATGATCGGTGATCAGTCGGATGATAACAAGTATGGTTTACGTCTTTACATTGATCTCAATGGAGATGGCATTATTTCCAAGGATGAATTAGTGGAAGATACATATGCCAATGATTCGGGAGTAGTATATACATACCGTGGAGAGGATACAAAGGATTCTTCCGGTAAGCCATACACCAATAAGGCAGGCGAGACGATCCAGGTACCGGCAGTACAGAATTACAGCTATGATTTCAGTAATAACAGCCGGTTATATCTGAACAAAAATAAGAAATCCGGTGCTATTAGCTGGAAGTTTGTACTCTACAATACAAGTAATAAGGAAAATTATCAGTCCGTAACCGGTGTGTCCCGTTATGAGCGTCCAAATCTGGCGAAAGCGCAGAGCGAGATCAAGGTTCTTCAGGTAGTGGCAGATGCCCAGATGTCAACACAGGCAAATCTGGAAAATGAATTGAGCAATTCCGGCAGCCTGTTTGCTAAATATGCCACAGATAAGGATATTATGAAGGACTTTGCGATTACGGTAACCACGATCAGTCTCACGGATTTTGTGGCGCAGGTAAAGGCGGGCACGTTGGGCAATGCGACGACAGGTGATGAATATAACTGCTATGTGATCAGTTGTGGTTCTGAACTGACCGGCAGCAGTGATGCGGATTATGTGGCTGCAGATAATTACCTGACCAACAAGGCAACAAAGGATGGTGTCACGGTTGTATTTACCGGAGAGGCATTAACCAGTGATTATAAGGCAGAAAATCTGAAAAATGTACTGAATATGTGTCGTTTTACAGCTAAGGATCCTTATTACGGTTCGATCAAGGATGCTGCCAGCAGACCATTTGATGACAAGGCATACCCAGGTGATAAGGATAAGTTTGAGTATAGTTATGCCAAGGTTATGGAGGATGGTTCCGGAGAGAATAAGGTATATAACAATGACCTCTGGAAAAACCTGGATTACGGTGATAAGGCAAAGAAGGATACCAATGCGAACCGAAACAATAAAGGACGTATTACGACATATCCATATACTATTGATCAGTCTTTAAAGATTGCATCGACAGCAGCACAGGACTATCAGTTAAATATGGAAAACAGCGGTCTGGTTGTATGGTATTCCCTTGGAGCAGCAGGCGAGGGGGATGACTCCGAGTATGGTATTTCTCCAAGAGACGCATCGAATAACTATTATCTGTATACCGTACAGAATGTGACCTATGATCTGATCGATCTGGAAAATGTATCAGATGATATGGAAATGAAGCTTTTTATTAACACATTGAGTGGAACCATGGCTTCTCCGAATGTTGTTGTGGATGAAGGGAAATCCGTTAACAAAGATTATAAGGATTTGACGATCAACGAAGTAACCAGTTCATATTATGATCTTAAGGCAGGAGATACAAAGAAATCTTCCGATGGTCTTGATATGACTATTTATAGCGGATCATTGAAACCGTCAGGCAGCAAGTATAAGGATTATGATGCAAACGCTACGGCAATTACACCGGCACCATCAGCGGCAGCTACGCCGGTTCCGTCTGGCGGATCAACCGGAGGAGAAGATGGGGAAGCAACCCCTGAGCCAACGAAGGCTCCAACACCGACACCGGTACCAACAAAGGATCCAAAGATTTTCCTGTACAATAAAGAGGGAAAACAGTGGTGGCAGGTTATGTCGGAGAATGCAGATGACTTTAAGGGATGGAAAGACAGTGATCTGTTAGTGATTGACTACTCTTATGAACCGACAAATGAAGGAACCAATGCTATCACACTGGTAAATAAGGAGTATAATAAGTTTAAGTATTTACCGGGTAAGACACAGACGTTCTCTATGACATTGGGAGAGTTAAAAGATTTCTATGGAACAACGAATGATTTATCATTCTTAAATGTATTCAGCTGGGATGGCAATTGTAAGGTATATACTGTTGGTATCTTTGAGAATATGCAGCATTTTGAGGATTACAAGAAGAGTGGTGGTGGAACATCCGGCTCGGGCTCAGATGCAGATTATGAACCGGGTGAGGATATTGGTGAGAAGGAGTCTGATGACGATTTAAAGCCAACCTATAATACACAGCCGATCAGCTTTATACCAAAGAATGTAACCCATCGTATTTGGTTTACGCCGTATACCAACGCAACAGACTGTCTGAATGTTAACTCCTTCAAGATCTCTCTGGTGATGGGATCCTCTGCGGATATTGGAACAAAGGCTGAGTCAACCATCAGTTATATAGATAAGATTTATCAGGAAACGACAGATAAAGATGGCAACAAAGAGCTGCGGGAGTATGAAGCATCGAAGGATCATACCTTCACGGTAAAGGAAAATAACTTCCTGAGAGACAAGGTGCAGTATTACTTCTATGCAAAGGATAACTTTATAAACAACACAGCAGATCATACGAATGCAAAGACCAGATGGGTGCGTTTTGATATTGCAAACCGTAGGAGGTCAGCACTTACCTATCTGCATCTCTATTATGAAGGTGATCTGGATACCACATATGTATTCCCACTGGATTAAGCGGGAAGTGGAAGAAGTATCCGGTACAAACCGGACATAGAAAAGAACAGTTTGACAATGCTTGAAAAGCATGCTAGACTGTATGCATAAAATGCGTGGAAGGGAAGAAGTAGTATCAGAGGAAACCTACAGAAAGCAGCCGGATGATGAGAGGCGCAGGGGAATCCTGATATGAATACATCCCGGAGCAGCCGGCTGAAGATCATATAGTAGGTCTGGACGGGATTGTACTCCGTTATTGTGCAGGGATATAGAAGTATCCTATGGAGCCTGTTATCGTGAGGTGATAGGAAATAAAGGTGGTAACACGATGATATCGTCCTTTATCGGCATATGCCGGTAAAGGACGTTTTTTCGTATCAGAATGCTTTCAGTCAGGATACTTTGATGGAAAAATAAGAAAGTGAGGAAAAGAACATGACAACGTATGACGAGTTAGTGGCAAGAGGACTGATCGCTCAGGTAACAGATGAGGAGGAGATCAGGGAACTGGTAAATGAAGGAAAGGCGGTATTTTATATTGGATTTGATCCGACGGCAGATAGTCTTCATGTTGGTCATTTTATGGCACTTTGTCTGATGAAGCGTCTGCAGATGGCAGGCAATAAGCCAATTGCATTGATCGGTGGAGGTACGGCAATGATCGGTGATCCAAGTGGACGTACCGATATGCGTCAGATGATGACGAAGGAAACGATTGCACATAACGTTGATTGCTTCAAAAAGCAGATGAGCCGTTTTATTGATTTCTCCGAGGGAAAAGCTCTCATGGTAAATAATGCAGACTGGCTTCTGGATCTGAATTATGTTGAGCTGCTTCGTGATGTGGGACCACATTTTTCTGTAAACCGAATGCTTACGGCAGAGTGCTACAAGCAGCGTATGGAGCGGGGGTTAAGCTTCCTGGAGTTTAATTACATGATTATGCAGAGCTATGATTTCTACGCATTATTTCAGAAATACGGCTGTAATATGCAGTTTGGCGGCGATGATCAGTGGAGTAATATGCTTGGAGGAACCGAGCTGATCCGTCGTAAGCTTGGTAAGGATGCGTATGCTATGACAATTAACCTGCTTCTGAACTCTGAGGGGAAGAAAATGGGTAAAACACAGTCCGGTGCTGTCTGGCTTGATCCCAACAAAACTTCTCCGTTTGATTTCTATCAGTACTGGAGAAATGTGGCAGATGCAGATGTACTTAAGTGTCTGCGTATGTTGACATTCCTGCCGTTAGAGCAGATTGAGGAGATGGATCACTGGGAGGGAAGCCGTCTCAACGAGGCAAAGGAAATTCTTGCATTCGAGCTGACAAAGCTGGTACATGGCGAGGAGGAAGCTGGGAAGGCACAGGAAGGAGCCAGGGCACTTTTTGCAGGTGGTGGTAATACAGCAAATATGCCGGAGATTGCACTGGCAGAAGAAGATTTCGAGGAGGGACAGATCGGAATTCTGAAGCTGCTGGTAAAGGCTGGACTTGCAAGTTCCAACGGAGAAGCCCGGAGAAATGTAGAGCAGGGTGGTGTGTCTGTAGATGGTGATAAGATCACAGATGTAAAGGCTCAGATTGCGAAGGACAGTATTGGTGTAGATGGTATTGTGCTGAAGCGTGGCAAAAAGAAATTTATGAGAGTTGTTGTGAAATAAAAATTTATTAAGAAGGAAAAAGAAAACACATTTTGCCGGATCACTTCGAATCGTGATTTGGCAGAATGTGTTTTTGTTTGGGTTATTTAAATTATTCCATACATAGCATGGAAAGAAGCTGTGCATAGACATCTTCGTTTTTTTCTTTGAATCTTCGGCAGACATCCACGGCTTCCTCTTCACTGGTGACATTGAGAGAGACTTCCAGAAGCTTGCTACCCCGTTCGTAAATGCAGCCGGTGGCGAGATATTCATTGGGACGGATCATGGTATAATCTGTCTTGATCGAGGTGGTTTCTACGATAGCAAGACGATTCTTTTCCAGATATTCGTCAATCTCCCGGCAGGTATCGGTGGGAAGTTGATTCCCAAAGAAACGTAAGGTTTCCTTGCCAATCTCAGCGATCGTGTAATAGGACTTCTCATGGGTCTGATCCACAAGGATCATGGCGTCCTCCGTAAGTTCCGATAAAGTCTGCTGGATGGACAGGTAATCCGTGTACCCTGTTTCCAAAATGAAATCAGAGAGGATTGCATTTGGCATAGGCTGGTCTGCCTGATTTAAAAAATATAGGATGATCAGCTTATACAGCTGCAATGACTCTGGTGTCATAATGGTGCCTCCTTTTCGTGGACTGGGCAGGAAAAATGCTGACGCTGTCCTGTTTCATTTATCTGGCATCCCTGATAGAGATGCTGTACCTTCATCTGATGCATGATGGTATTTAATATTTCACGTTTCTTCATGCTCCAGGCAGGAGCAAGCAATAAATCCTTTGGACCATCTCCCGTAATACGGTGAATCACAATGTCCGGCGAGAGATGAGCAATACAATCAAGTAGAATAGCAATATATTCGTCTTTTGTCAATGGTGTGATGGTACCTTTTTCAAAATCCTCTGCCAGAGAGGTTTCCTTCAATATATGAAGGAGCTGCAGCTTGATTCCGCTGATTCCGGTTTCATTGAGATATCGAATGGTTTGCAGCATCTGGTGGTGGTCTTCTCCGGGGAGCCCAAGGATAACGTGAACAATCACAGGAATCCCTCGTCGGCGAAGCTCCCTGACGGTGGCATCAAAGCAGGAAAGAGGATAACCTCTGTGAATGATGTGGGCAGTGGAATCATGCATGGTTTGAAGACCAAGCTCTACCCAGACAGGTTTTTGCTGCTGACATTCGGACAATAGTTCATAAATCTCCGGAGAGAAACAATCCGGCCGTGTTGCAATAGACAATGCGGCAGTCTGTGGATGCGTCAGTGCTTCCTGATAAAGAGACCGAAGGTAGGAAACCGGGGCATAAGTATTGCTGTAGGATTGAAAATACGCAATATATCGTTCACCACAGTATTTCCGGCCGGATCGGAGACGCTTGATCCCTTCATCAATCTGCCGGGTAACAATTCCCGGATCCGGACGGAATGACCCGGACGAGGATGCCCTTCGGGTTACTGCAAATTCTCCGGAGCCGCCGGCACTGCAGAAGCTGCAGCCGGAGATCCCTTTGGTACCGTCTCTGTTGGGACAAGTCATTCCGCCGTCAATGGCTACCTTGTAGATCTTTTCTCCGAACTGCTGTTTCAGATAACAGTCGAGAGAGTAGTAGGGCTTTCCGCTCCAGCGCCGACAGGCCCGATCATAGGCGGCAGTTTCCGGAGTGCGGGAATGACGTCGGCGTGCCATTAGTGGATATGATCTTTGATCGCCTGGGATACAACCTCTGCAACCCGTGGATCAAATGCTTCCGGAAGAATATTGTCTTCGTTCAGATCTTCATCTGCAACGAGGCCTGCAATGGCATAGGAAGCGGCAAGCTTCATTTCCTCTGTGATCTGGCTGGCACGTCCCTCCAGAGCACCCTTGAAGATACCCGGAAAAGCGACCACATTATTCACCTGATTTGGAAAATCGGAACGGCCGGTTCCAACAACGCGTGCCCCGGCTTTCTTTGCAACATCCGGCATAATCTCAGGTACAGGGTTTGCCATAGCAAACAGGATGGCATCATGATTCATAGAGGCAACCATTTCCGGTGTGACAATGTTAGGGGCGGAGACACCTACAAAGATGTCGGCACCCTTTAAAGCATCGGCGAGAGTTCCTTTTTTGCCGGTCAGATTGGTAACTTCCATCATATCCTTCTGCATCCAGTTCAGATCGGCAGAATCCTTGGAAAGGATACCGGATTTGTCACACATCACAACATCCTGGAATCCAAAACGAAGTAATAGTTTGGTAATGGCAACTCCGGCAGAGCCGGCACCGTTTACGACAACGTGACAATCTTCTTTCTTTTTATTGACAACCTTGAGTCCGTTCATAATGCCGGCAAGCACCACAATGGCAGTACCATGCTGATCGTCATGAAAGACCGGGATATTTAAAGCATTTTTCAGTCGCTCCTCAATCTCAAAGCAGCGTGGAGCAGAAATATCCTCCAGATTGATGCCGCCAAAAGCAGGGGCAATATTGATGACTGTTTGTACAATCTCATCGGTATCCTGGGTATCCAGACAGATCGGAAATGCGTTGACGCCACCAAATTCTTTGAAGAGAACGGCTTTTCCCTCCATAACCGGCATTGCTGCTTCCGGTCCGATATTGCCAAGACCAAGTACGGCGCTTCCGTCAGAAACTACAGCGACAGTATTAGACTTGATCGTATATGTATATGCCGCTTCTTTATCCCCGGCAATGACTTTGCAAGGTTCAGCCACACCCGGTGTATATGCAAGAGCCAGATCCTCTCTGGATTTTACCTGACATTTCGGTGTAGTGGTGATTTTTCCGTTCCATTCCTTATGAAGGGACAGTGCTTGTTCTTTGAGATCCATAATGATAACCCAACCTTTCTTTATTGTTATACTGGGCATAAGCCATATAAATCAATGATATCATATTTTATAGGTGAAAACAAGATAACTGTGGGACAGAAGAAGGAGAGAAGACAAGATTTGTCGAGAGAATTTTCCATTTGGTATTTACAGATTGGAAATTATTGTATATACTTAAGAAAATCAATATGTCAGACGGAATTCATTTGTTCTAAAGTATGATTTCAGAGATTATTTCGTTGAAGATTCATTATGATTTCAGAAGGTATTAAAATTTAATATTTATTCCAAAATGGAGGTTATACATGGAAGAATTAGAAAAAATGTCACTGGTTGAGTTACGTTTATACGGAAGAAAACTGGGAATGAAAAATGCAACGACATTTAAGAAGCAGGAGTTGATCGGGGAGATACAGAAGATTCTTGCAGCCCAGAATACTCCGACCAGGGAAAGAACAGAGAGAGTATCCGGGGACAAGAAAGAGGAAGCTTCTGCAAAAACCGGGAAAAGAACTGTCAGCAGGAGAACAGCAAAGCAAAATAGCGGAGAGGATAATTCAAAAGAAGCTGTTGGCCCGGAGGCAGAGACACCGGGTGCTCCGGCTGCAGGGGAGAGAACGTCACGCCGTCCAAGATATGATGAACGTCCGGCAAGAAAGATGGAGCGGCGGACTGTCAGAAAACCGGTGGATTATGAGGAACGGAGTAATACTATGTCCAGAACACCGAGACCGGTGGTGCGGGGAGGATATACATCAAACCTGCAGGAGATGCATACAGTGCGTGAGGAAAGAAGATACGGAACAGGCAGAGATGACCGGAATAATAACCGTGATGACCGCTACAGCCGTGATGACCGGAGTAACAACCGGGAGGACCGCTACAACAGAGACGACCGGAGCGGAAATCGTGAGGAACGCAATAACAGCCGTGACGGATACAGTTTCCATGATAATAGAAATAATATGCTCCATGAGGAGACATCCCATACGTCTCATATTAATATGAGAGGAGATGCAGCAACCATACCGTATTCGGAACTGGCACAGCTTGACAGCGGAGAGACCAAGACCGGTATCCTTGAAGTTATGCCGGAGGGCTACGGTTTTGTAAGATGTGATAATTATCTGCCGGGCGAGGCTGATGTTTATGTGTCTCCGGCTATGATACGTCGTTTCGGACTCCGGACCGGTGATATTCTTGTGGGTAATACCCGGATCAAGAATCAGAACGAAAAGTTCAGTGCATTATTATATGTAAATACCGTGAATGGTTATACGCTGGAAGAAACCTCCGGCAGAGTGAAGTTTGAAAATCTGACCCCGATTTTTCCAAATGAGCGTATTCGTCTGGAGGTGCCGGGAGCAGGGAACAGCAATATTTCCATGCGAATGATGGATCTGATCTCTCCGATTGGTAAGGGACAGAGAGGAATGATCGTTTCCCAGCCTAAGACAGGTAAGACAACATTATTAAAGCAGGTGGCAAAATCTGTGACACATAATCATCCGAATATGCATCTGATCGTGCTGCTGATCGACGAACGTCCGGAGGAGGTAACGGATATCAAGGAATCGATTCAGGGAGAGAATGTAGAGGTGATCTACTCAACATTTGACGAATTGCCGGAAAACCATAAAAGAGTATCCGAGATGGTGATTGAGCGTGCAAAACGTCTTGTGGAGCATGGTGGCGATGTGATGATCCTTCTGGATTCCATTACCCGACTGGCGAGAGCCTATAATCTGACGGTGCAGCCAAGTGGCCGTACCTTGTCTGGTGGTCTGGACCCGGCAGCCCTTTATATGCCAAAGCGGTTCTTTGGTGCTGCGCGTAATATGAGAGAGGGCGGAAGCCTGACCATCCTTGCAACGGCATTGGTAGATACCGGAAGTAAAATGGACGACGTGGTATTTGAGGAGTTTAAGGGAACCGGTAATATGGAGATGGTTCTTGACAGAAGTCTTTCCGAGAAACGTCTGTTCCCTGCGATCGATCTGCCGAGATCCAGTACACGCCGGGATGATCTGCTTCTGGATCAGGAGGAGCTGGAGGCCAATTTCCTGATCCGTAAGGCATTTGGTGGCAATAAGTCGGAGGAAGCCGTGGAAAACATTATTTCTATGTTCCGGAAGACAAAAGACAATAAAGAATTGATTCAACTGGTAAAAAAAGTAAAAATTGTCTAGGAAAAGTGCTTGCATTTGAAATAACGCTATGATATACTGAATAAGTTGTGTGTAAGTAATAGGTTATCCCTGTCAGGATAACGAAAGGAGGTTACTAACATCATGAGAGAAGGAATTCATCCTAATTATTATCAGGCAAAGGTTGTCTGCAACTGTGGAAATGAGTTTGTAACAGGTTCTACAAAGGAAGAGATCCATGTAGAAATCTGCTCTAAATGCCATTCATTCTACACCGGACAGCAGAAGGCTGTTAAAGCTCGTGGTGCGATTGATAAATTCAATCGTCGTTATGGCATTAACGCAAACTAGCGGGATATTTGGCCGGGGAGACCGGTCTTTCAAATGGTCACAGTACCTTTGCGGTATTGTGACCATTTGTGTTAGTCAATAATATGAAGTGTGGGAGTGCGTAGTACGGAATGATCCGTGTAACCCGTAATCTGGTTAGTAGGAAGGAACGAACATACGATGAAATCATCAGGAATTGGCGGGCAGGCAGTGCTCGAAGGGGTTATGATGCGTAACCGGGATAAATATGCAGTTGCTGTCAGAAAGCCCGATGGAGAAATTTCTGTTAAAAACTGGAACACTGGGAGTGTCCGGGACAGGCATATTTTGCTTCGTCTGCCGGTCATCCGGGGTGTTGCAGCATTTATAGAATCATTAATACTTGGAATCAAGACGCTGACATATTCCTCCAGCTTTATTGAGGAGGATGTGGAAAAGGCAGGACAGGTGGAAGTGGCAGAGGTATCCGACCGGAAAGAAATGCTGGAAAATATTCTGATCGTAGCTTTGTCGATTCTGCTTGCAATCGGCTTTTTTATGATACTTCCTTTTGCGGTATCAAAGCTGTTTCAGAGCAGAGTGCATTCTCAAATGATGCTTTCCGTGATTGAAGCGGCATTGAAGATATTGCTGTTTTTGGGATATGTTGTGGCAATCTCATTTTTGAGTGATATTAAAAGAACCCTTATGTATCATGGGGCAGAGCATAAGACTATCAACTGTGTGGAGAATGGTCTGGATCTTACCGTGGAAAATGTGAAAACACAGTCCCGTTATCATAGAAGATGTGGAACAAGCTTTCTGTTAGTGGTTATGCTTGTGAGTATTATTTTCTTTTTCTTTATTCAGATCGATAATCTATGGCTGCAAATGCTTTACCGGATCTTGTTGGTCCCGGTAGTGGCAGGTGTATCCTTTGAGTTGATCCAGTTTGTGGGAAATTCGGACAATCGTCTGGTGCTTTGGATCAGTACGCCGGGACTGTGGCTGCAGAAGCTGACTACAAGAGAGCCGGATGACGGAATGATCGAGGTGGCGATCGCATCGGTAGAAGCGGTTTTTGACTGGAGAGCATATCAGGCAGAGGTTCAGAAGGAAAAGGCACGCCGTGCCCGCAGAAAGAAAAAGGCAGCGAAAAAGGAAGAGGAAGAGAATTCTTTTGCAAGACCGGATGAAGAGATACAGCAGATGCCTGTAGAAGATCAGGATGATCAGGCATCGGAAAAGCCGGAGAGCGTGGATGAGTCTGTCTGGAGCCAGAGTGGAGCCGTTACAGTGACTGAAGAGCCGGAGAGACAGCCAAAGCGGGAAGAGACAATGATTCCGGAGAAAGAAAATAAGAAGGAAGAAAAGACTGCCGGAAAGAAGAAGCAGGATGACAGGAAGAAGCCTGTTGAGGAAAAGAAACAAGAAGGCAGAAAAGCGAGAAAGTCTGTTGAGGAGAAGAAGCAAGACGACAGAAAATTGGAAAAGCCTGTTGAGGAGAAGAAAACAGGCGACAGGATGATAAAAAAGCCTGTTGAGGAGAAGAAACAAGACAGCAGGGAAGAGAAAAAGTCTGAGGAAAAGACTGCATCAGAAAAAAGAGAACGTCGAGGGGAAGAACGCCGGAAGCCGGCGAAAAAATCAGGTAGTGCAGGGATTTTTGACAGACTGCCGAAATCAAAGAAACGCCGGGAGCTGGAGGAACGGGAGGCAAGATACCGGAACCGTGCTGCAGAACGTATGCGCCAGATCAAGGAGCAGGAAGCCAGAGAAGCAGCTCACGAGAAGGCATATCAGGAGGCAAAGAAGCGTCGGGCAGAGCGTCTTGCGGCAACACAGGAGCTTCCAAAGCTGGATGAAGGCAGAACGGCAGCACCTAAGGTAACGGTGGAGCAGGATGCAGATGATTTGAAGAGTCTGGACCGCTTTTTTGATGATAAGAAGAATTAGTGCATAATAATGTTATGGAATGGACGGAGACAGGAGGTTGCGAATGACCTGGAGAGAGCTGCTCATGGAGGGAAAGAATATCCTGACAGCCGGTAAAATAGAGGATGCAGAGCCGGATGCATGGCTCCTGCTGGAATATGTCAGTCAGATGGACCGGGCCAGGTTTTTTCTGCGGCAGCAGGAGAACGCTCCGGAGGAAAACATCAGGCAATACCGTGATCTGATCCGGCAGCGGGGCAGTCATATTCCGGTTCAGCATCTGACCGGGACGCAGGAATTTATGGGATTGGAATTTCTTGTTTCTCCGGATGTGCTGGTACCCAGACAGGACACCGAGCTTTTAGTGGAGAAGCTTCTTCCGTTGATTCAAGGAAAAAAAGTGCTGGATATTTGCACCGGTTCCGGGTGTATCGCCATAGCTCTGGCGAAGCTTGGAGTGCCAAAGCTTGTGGAAGCTACGGATCTTTCGGAGAAGGCACTGGAAATTGCCGGAAGGAATGCAGAGAAGCTGGGGGCGGATGTGGCCTTTTATCAGGGAGATCTGTTGGAAAACATATCGGAGAAGTATGATATTATTGTATCCAATCCGCCGTATATTGCCTCAGAGGTGGTTGGTGGTCTGATGCCGGAGGTGCGGGAGCATGAACCGCTAATGGCACTGGATGGAGGTGCGGACGGTCTGGTATTGTACCGTCGTCTGCTGGAGCAGGTTCCGTCTCATTTAGAGCAAGGAGGAATCTTTGCGGTAGAGATTGGATATGATCAGGGAAAGGCTGTGTCGGAGTTATTTAGGGAGCATGGTTTTGAGAGGATAGAGTGTTGTAAGGATCTGTGTGGCAATGACAGGGTTGTGATGGGAAGTCTGAATGAAAGATAAAATGCTTTGTGCTTCAGGTTCAAAGTCTGTGAAAGAATAAACAATAGCAGGAAACAGGAGGAAGAAAAATGTTTGATCGTTTAGAGGATTTAGCGCGGAGTCTGGAAGAAATAAATATGCAGTTGACCGATCCCGATGTCATTAATGACCAGAATAAATACCGGCAGCTGATGAAGGAGCAGAGTGAGCTGACGCCGATCGTAGAGAAGTATCAGGAGTATCGTGCAGCGAAGGACGGCATTGAAGAAAGTCTCCAGATACTGGAAGAGGAAAATGACGAGGAGATGCGGGAGCTTGCCAAGGAAGAGCTGGCAGAATGCCGTGAGACGGTAGAAAAATGTGAGCAGGAGTTAAAGATCCTGATGCTTCCGAAGGATCCGAATGATGATAAAAACGTTATCGTGGAGATCCGTGGCGGTGCCGGTGGAGATGAGGCGGCACTTTTTGCGGCAGATCTGTTCCGGATGTATTCTAAATTTGCGGAGGCAAACCACTGGAAGGTCGAAGTGATGAGTGCCAATGAGAACGGCATTGGCGGTTTTAAAGAAATTGTCTTTATGGTAAATGGTCTTGGTGCATATTCCAAGCTGAAATATGAGAGTGGTGTTCACCGGGTACAGAGAATTCCGTCTACTGAGTCAGGCGGACGTATCCATACTTCTACTGCCACCGTAGCGATCATGCCGGAGGTAGAAGAGGTGGATGTGCAGGTGGATCCAAAGGACTGTAAGATTGACGTGTTCCGTGCTTCTGGAAATGGTGGCCAGTGTGTCAATACCACGGATTCGGCTGTTCGTATCACACATATACCAACGGGAATTGTGGTGTCCTGTCAGGATGAAAAGTCACAGCTCAAAAATAAGGATAAGGCAATGAAGGTTCTCCGTTCCCGTATTTATGATCTGGAGAGAGAGAAGGCGGAGAGTGAGCAGTCAGCAGAGCGGCGCAGTCAGGTGGGAACCGGTGACCGTTCGGAAAAGATCCGTACCTACAATTTCCCGCAGGGACGTGTGACTGATCACAGAATCAAGTTTACAAGCCACCGTCTGAATGAAATTCTTGACGGAGATCTCAATGAGCTGTTAGATAATATTATTGCAGTGGATCAGGCAGCGAAGCTGGCGAAGATGAATGAGGAAGCATAAAAAGTTGAGAAAGGATTGTTAGATACAGAGGAATAAAAATAATGGAATTTTGGGATGTATACGATGAAAACAAACAGCGTACCGGGCGTACTATGAAACGCAACGACTGGCGGCTGAAGGAAGGCGAATACCATCTGTCCGTTCTGGGAGTGATCAGACGGCCGGACGGCAGATTCCTGATCACGAAGCGCGCCATGAATAAAGAATGGGCACCGGGCTGGTGGGAAGTACCGGGCGGCGGTGTGCAGGCAGGAGAGGATTCTGCAGATGCCATTTTACGGGAAATACAGGAAGAAACTGGTCTGGATGTATCAAAGGCAGAAGGTGGTCTTTTGTTTTCCTATCGCCGGGAAAATATTAAAGAAGGCGACAACTATTTTGTGGATGTTTACCGGTTTACCATGGACTTTACAGAGGCCGATGTAACGGTGCAGCAGGAAGAAGTAAAAGGCTTTGAGATTGCCGGTCCTGCGGAGATCGAGAAGTACGGAAAAGAGGGAATCTTTCTTCATTATGACAGTATCCGTCAGGCATTTGAATAAGAACAGTTATATCATCAATAGTGTACCTAGTGTCAGCAGCCCTAATCCGGCTGCTGATTTTTTATTGAGCTGCTTATATATAAGGGGAAGAATTTGAACGGATGTCGTTCGGAGCGGGTTAAACAAAAATAAATGGATTAGAACAAAATGAACATATACTTTTCAGAAGTGGTTGAATTCCTCTGGTGGCATTGTTAAGATAATTATATCGCGATACGGTAACTTGTTAGAATTGTGAAAAAGTGGAGGAAGGAAAATGGGTTTGCACAAAATGAAACAGAGAGTCATGGCAGGGGCACTGGCTGTAGCGATGGTTGCAACAATGATGCCGGAAGGGTACTCTGTCACGAGAACTGCTACTGCGGAAACAAAGAACCAGTTTATGGACAGTGAATTTTCTTATGGAACACTTCCGGAGGAGGAGGTGACGATGCCGGAACGAACAAAATGCACGGGAGACGAATGGAAGGGAACGGAAAATAATCTTGATATTACATCTGTCAACACATTGAAAGACAGCTCTAATCTGATTCCTTATCATAATGTGGAGTCTGCATTTTTGGGAGCAAAGGATTATGCCAGAGAGGGTTCGGACTATTATCAGCTTTTGACCGGAGAAAAGGAAAAATGGGATCTGACTGTATTGGATAACCCGTCTCAGGCAGAAAAGCTGGGAGCTTTTGAGACAGAAGATTATACGATGGATCAGAAGGATGGCTGGAAGAATGTAACACTTCCGGCAAGCTGGACCAGCTATGGCTTTGATCATTCTATTTATACGAATACCACCATGCCGTTTGAGGAATATGTGTTATTTCCTAAGGCACCGGTAACGAAAAATCCGGTGGGACTTTACCGTAAAGAATTTACTGTGGATGATACAATGTTTCAGGAAAATGGAAAGATATATATTACCCTTGGCGGTGTAGAATCTGCATATTACCTTTATGTCAATGGTGTGGAGGTCGGATATAGTGAGGACAGCTATGATCCTCATACCTTTGATATTACAGATCTGCTTCATAAACAGGGAGAGAAGAACCTGCTGGCAGTAAAAGTGATGAAATTCTGTGATGGAACATGGCTTGAGGATCAGGATATGATTTATGACGGTGGCATTTTCAGGGATGTTTATCTGACAAGTACACCTGCTGTTCATATTCAGGATTATGATTTACGCACAGATCTGAATGATAACTACACAGAAGCACAGGTAATTATTAAATTACAGACACAAAATGATTCTGTCAATGGCAGACAAAACATGGCTGCCAAAGCGGTGCTTTACGATGAAAACGGAAGTGAGGCTGCATCAGGACAGGTTCAGCTTGGAGAGATAAAAGCGGGGGAGAGTAATAATTCAGAGATATCATTTTCGGTCAGTAAACCTGCGCTGTGGGATGCGGATCATCCCAACCTTTATTCGTTGGTAGTTTCTCTGTATGATGCTCAGGGTAAGCTGCACTATGAAAGCGTAAGCCAGAACATAGGTTTTCGTAAGCTGCATTTTACATCGACAAAGGTCACATCGGACGGAAAGTATAATAACGCTACGGAGCATTACGATACTGTTACGCTTAATGGAAAACGTCTGCTGATCAAAGGGATAAACCGCCACGATACAGATGTGGAAACAGGAAAATATGTTTCGCCAGAAGTGTACAGGGAAGATGTACGTCTGATGAAGCAGAATAATATAAATGCAATTAGGACATCTCATTATCCGAATGATGATTATTTATATTATCTTTGTGACAAGTATGGAATTTATGTGATGTGTGAAAGTAATAATGAGTCTCATGCGATCAATTCTGACGAGGAAAAACTGAGTAGGCTGGAGAAAGCGGCACTGACAAGACAATCTGCATCGTATGAGCGTTTCAAGAATACCACCTGTAATCTGTTCTGGTCTATTGGAAATGAATCATCCCAGGGATGGACGGAGAAGGATGGTGATTATGCGGGTGGGATGTTTGCCCATCTGGTGCAGTTTTTTAAAGATCGTGATAATACCAGAATGGTACATTATGAAGGAATGAGTGCCGGAAGAAAGGGTTCCACTGCTATTGATATGGTAAGTCATATGTATTATTCGCCGGATAGTACATTATCATATGCACAGGATGAGAGTCATATGCCGTTTTTGTTATGTGAGTATGATCATGCAATGGGAAATGCAGTTGGAAATCTGAAGGAATATTGGGATATCATTCGTCAGTATGATAATATGCTTGGAGGCTTTATCTGGGACTGGGTGGATCAGTCCAGAAAAGTAGCTATTAAGGATGGTGACTGGGATTATTATGGACAGGAGAATGCTCATACCAGCGGTCTGTATGATCTGAAGGGATACTATTTAGGATATGGTGGAGACTGGGGAAGTACATCTGTAGATAAGAATTTTTGCCAGAATGGACTTTTGTCCGCAGACAGAGATCCGCAGCCGGAGATTAAAGAGGTAAAATACCAGTATCAGGACTTTTGGTTTACTTCTTTGGGAGAAAAGCTAAATGGGCAGACTGTTCATGTAAAAAATGAAGGAATTTCAAAGGATTTATCAGAATATGATGTGGTTTGGGAGTTGAAGGAAAATGATACGGTTATTCAGCAGGGTACCTTAAAGGAAACATTAAAGCCTCAGGAAGAGAAGGATATCGAGATTCCATATTACCTTCCACAGAATCTGAAAAAGGGGGCAGATTATTATTTGAACCTTTCCGTGAAAACGAAAGAAGCTGCATGGCCATTGGAAAAAGGATATGAGGTTGCTTATGCGCAGTTTGTTATAGATGCTTCGGTGGAAAACAGTAGTCATCTTTTACAGGGAGATGAGGTGACAGTGAAAAAAAAGGATACATATTATGAGGTATCGGGAAAGGACTTTCATTTTACCATTGATCTGGACACAGGACTGATGGGAAAATATTACTATAAAAATGATATTTTAATGAAGAATGGACCGGTTCCCAATGTTGGAAGAGCGAAGCTTGATAATGATTCGAGCAGATATGCCGATCTGATGAAGGAGCTTACGCTGGCAGGGGAACCGGAAGTGATAAAAAATGCACAGGGCTGTTATGTCATTAAAGTAAAGTGGAATACAGCATATTTTAACGGATCAACCAAGGACAAGCAAGATACTGTTGCAATGAATTATCTTGTAGAAAACAATGGTGCAGTAACAATCAATGTAGTATATGACCTGACAAATATGCAGGGAAAGAAAATAGCGAAGCTTGGGACAATCTTTTCTATGCCGGAGGGAAATGAAGATATTTCATGGTATGGTAATGGAGATGGAGAAAGCTATAATGATCGTCAGAGTTATACTAGAAAAGGTGTTTATCATACAAGTGTGAATGAGTTGTATTATCCGTTTGCACTGCCGCAGGACTGTGGAAATCTGACAGGGGTTCACTGGTTTAATATTTGGAATCAGACAAAACAGAGCGGTCTTTTGATTTGCGGGAATGATGAGCTGAATACATCGGCCCTTCCTTTTTCACCGGAGCAGTTGCAGAATGCAGAGCATGTAAATGAGTTAAAGCCGTCCGGTGATACTTATGTCACGGTGGATACGGCTGTCCGGGGAACCGGAAATGGTTCCTGTGGTTATGGAACATTAAAAAAATACAGAATTCAGAATAAGCTATATGATTACAGCTTTACACTGGTTCCGGTAGAGCTGCAGACGGGATATATGGATATTGCTTCTGAATACCGGGGACAGACATTGTCTTTCGAAAAGGCTTCCGGGGGGAATAACGAAAATGCCGGGGATGACAACACAGGAAATACACCGACGGCTGGCGGAACGCCGGAACCGGTACAGACTCCTTCCGGTATTTCAGGGGGTGTGGCTGCAGAAACTCCGGGAAAAACAGCTGTTTCTCCAGGAAAGGTGACCGGAGTAAAGGGTACTGGAAAGAAAAAGCAGATAAAGGTTCAGTGGAAAGCACAGAAGGCAGTTACTTACAAAATTGCATATAGTGCCAATAAAAAGAAGCTTGCCGGGCTGAAAGACAGCGTGGCAGCCAAAAAGCAGGGAGTTAATGTGAAATCGGCAAATAAAAACAGCATTGTGATTAAAGGGCTGAAAACAGGAACAAAGTATTATATAAAAGTATGTGCAGTAGACCGGTCCGGAAAGAAAAACGGCAAATGGTCCAAGATGGTATCGGCGAAGACAAAATAGTAATATGGAAGCAGCATAGATCATTGAAAACAACCGTTATGAAATGTTTATTCATTTTGTAACGGTTGTTTTTTGATGAAATTATGGTAAGATACATAAGTAAAATGAAAGTTAGGCATTCAGATCGAGATGTGTGAGGGTGGAAAATGAATATTTTTCAATGTATGATGGCAGATATAGCAAAGGTGGTTTCCTTTGTGCCCAAAGCGGCAAAGACAGGCATTGTTTATGGAATCGTGATGCTGTTCTTCTGTCTGGCAGCGGGGAAGCTGCGGTACCGGCAAAAGAAAAAGCAGCCAGAAGGAATGAATATGGACGGGGAGACGGAAACGGTTTGCCGGTGGTGGCCGCTCCGGTCGGGGCAGTGGCTCGGAAGTATTCTTTTTGTAATTTATTTTCTGGTGCTGCTACAGACGGTATTTTTTAGCAGAGAACCCGGCAGCAGATGGGGGACGCAGCTGCAGTTTCTTGGAACCTGGGGGACTACAATGCAGGATCACGCGTGGGTTCTGGAAAACATTCTGTTGTTTCTTCCGTTTGGGATTCTGCTGCCCGTCTGTCTGCCGGGCAGAGGTCATTGGCTGACCGTGCCGGCCGGAATATTATGCAGCGCATGTATAGAATATATCCAGCTTCGCACCGGCAGGGGCTATTGTCAGCTGGATGATGTGGTCATGAATGGACTTGGAGCACTGGCCGGCTGGCTGATCTGGTGGCTGATCCGTTTGTTTTGTATGGGAGTAAGGTTATTTTGGCATCAGACCTTCATACGAAAACGGGTTTTTCTGGTGGTAGCGGTTTTGTGGATGGTTGTGATCTTTTTATTTTCTTCCCAGCCTGCGGATGAATCCACACAGACCAGCCTGCGGGTGGAAAGGGTTATCTGTGCGTTGATGATACCGGACTATAATATGAAAACACCGGAGGAGCAGACAGCACTGGCAGAGCGGATTGAGTTTCCGGTCAGGAAAGGCGCACATATGACAGAATATGCCATATTGGCAGTTCTTTTGCTGGGGACACTGGCGGGAGAATATATGGAAGGAAGCATTGTGATCTGGTCCGTTATCCTGGCGGCATTATATGCCTCTACGGATGAGTTTCATCAATTGTTTGTGCCGGGGCGCAGCGGGCAGTTCCGGGATGTACTGATCGACAGCTGCGGCGCAGCGGCCGGTACGCTGATTGTGTACGCTCTCTGGTGGAGGGGAAGCCGTGGACACCGGAAATGATACAGTCAGGAAAAAGCATTTTACATTGTGTTTCTTTTGGGGTAATATGGCTAGGCAGGAAAGGAGCGGTCAGAATGGATTTTATGATTGGAAGTGTAGATGCAAAGCGGCTTCGCAGGGATTTACTTCGACAGCTTCGAAGTATTCCGAACCAGAAATCGCCGGAGGTACGAAATAAAATATATACAGCCCGGCTTACGGATGAACAGGGACTGCTTGCCATGGCCAAAAAGGAGGGCATGGAGATCCGTCGGTATATTCGGTGAGAGAAAAGGAAAACAGAACATTTGATATGGAGACAGGGAGACATAGAAATGATCGATGAGCAGAATTTAGGTGAAGAATTATACAATCTTTTGGCAGAACTGCTAAACAGCAAAATGAACCGGACAGTGATGGACAGTATCCGTGGAGAATATGGTGTGCTGCGGTATCTCTGCTATATTGAAGACCACGTTCATGCAGGAAAGCTGACAGAGCATCTTCATGTAGTCCCGGGAAGGATGACGGATATTCTGACGAGTCTGGAATCTAAGGGACTAATCAGGAGAGTGCGTGGGGAACGGGATCGTCGTCATGTGAATGTGTGTATCACGGAAGAAGGAAAAAAACAGGTAATGGAAATGCGTCAGATGATCAGCAGAGAATATGAAGGAATGTTTCAGATTCTGGGACCGAAGGATACGGAGGAGCTGATCCGGCTTTTGAAGATTGTCCTGTCATATCCCGATGCGAAGGACTCCAAATAAAAGATACAGAGGTTAAAAGATGGACTTTAAGAGATGGATGGTTCATAGAACGCAGTTATATTTGTATATAGAAGAAGCAGAAAGTGGGGGAGTACGTCTTTTACGATGCTACGGAGATTCTCCCGCTATTGCTGTGCCGGGAGAGATCAATGGATATCCGGTGACAGAGATTGGCAATTACTGCTTCGCGGATTCCGCGAGGGTCCGGGAGGCTCCGGAAAGACCGGATGGAACAAGGTCATTATCCGGAGAATATCTTCAGCAGGTGGAATTACCGGATACCGTAAAAAAACTTGGAAATCTTGCTTTTTATAACTGTAAAAATCTGCAGGAGCTTTGCTTTGGAATAAATCTTACCGAAGTGGGGAGTGACGTCTTTATGAACTGTAGATTGCTTCACCGGTTCCGTATAACCGGAAATATGAGACAGGAGACCGGTCTGAAACAGCTTCTGGCGCAGAGAATGTGTTCTATGGATGTTTTTTTTGTGGAGGGGCAGAGGATTGTTGGCAGATTGTTTTATCCGGAGTATGAAGAATATCATGATGAGATCGGACCTGCCCACATTTTTGCTATGAGCATCCGGGGAGAGGGATTCCGCGCGAGACAGTGTTTTCGTGAGGGGTTTGTTTCACTCCGGGATTATGATGAGATATTTGAACAGGCCTGTGCTGAAGAAAGTGCAGAAACATTGTGTCGTCTGGCAGGAAGCAGACTGGCATATCCTGTAGATCTGGAGGAGATACCGGAACAGAGATACCGGGAATATCTGCAGGAGCATCAGGAGGTACTGGCGGCAGTTTTGGTAGAGGAGCAGGAGATAGAGACTTTACGGCAGTTTGCAGCCGGTAATATACTTTCCGGGGAAGGATTACAGATGGCAGCGTCCATGGCATCCCGGATGGAGTGGGTGCAGGGAACCGCGGAAATCTTGAAACTTCAAAGAAAAAAGCTTCAGGAAACACCGAAGACAGAAAGGTATACATTTGAGGAATGGTAAAAGAGGAATATCATGAAAGAACATATCATGACAGAGACAGAGTGGGAGGACCAGATGGCATGTAAGGTGCTTGCGTACACCAAAGATGCTTTGTTTGTGGATCTTCGTTATATGGGAAGGGCGTTTCAGATCATGACGCCGCAGGCAGACCGGCAGATCACGACGCTGGCGGCTGACGGGGAGGTGCTTCATTATTCTTCGGAGCAGCTGATCCGGGTATTTCAAAAAAATGATAAATATCTGAATCGCCTTTATCTTCACAGTGTGCTTCATTGTCTGTTCCAGCATTTGTGGATCGGGGGACAGAGGGAGCGGCTGCTGTGGCATATTGCCTGTGATATTGCTGTAGAATATGTGATCGACCATCTAGATAAGCCGGCTGTACAGCGCATCCTTGGATGGACCAGAGAGCAGGTTTATGGTGAATTAGAGAAGCTGGGCAGTGGGATTTCGGCGGCGGTGGTGTACCGTTATCTTCAGGAAAAGGATCAGGAGACGATCCGGAAGCTTGGACAGGAGTTCTTTGCGGATGATCACCGGTACTGGCCCAAGGAGGAGCAAAGGCAGGCAATGCCTTCGCCTGCAAGAAATCAATGGAAGCAGGCGGCACATCAGATCTCTCTGGAACAGAAGCGGCAGGGGGATGACAGCGAGAAAGGACAAAGACTGCTGGGACAGCAGATGAAAGCCGGACAGCGCAGAAGAAGCTATCAGGAGTTTTTGAAGAAATTTGCTGTAATGCGGGAGGAACTGAAGCTGGATCCCGATGAGTTTGATTTAAGCTATTATACCTATGGGCTGCAAATCTATGGCAATCTGCCTCTGGTGGAGCCGGTGGAAAGCAGTGAGGTAAAAAAGATACAGGACTTTGTGGTGGTTGTGGATACCAGTTATTCCACCAGCGGGGAACTGGTGCAGGGATTTCTGCAGGAGACCTTTCAGATCCTTGCAGGGCAGGACAGCTTTTTTCGAAAGGCGAGGGTCTGGGTGCTGCAGTGCGATGAGACGGTACAAAAGGAGGATGTGATCTGTTCTCTGGAGGAGTTAGACCGTCTGTTTGATCATTTTGAAATATACGGTGGAGGCGGCACGGATTTCCGGCCGGCTTTTACACGGGTGCAGGAGCTTTTGGAACAGGGAGCTTTTGACAACCTCTGCGGTCTTTTGTATTTTACGGATGGAAAGGGTGTTTATCCCGGTGAAAAACCGCCTTACAAAACGGCATTTTTATTTCTGGAGGATTACGAGGAAGAGAAGGTGCCGCCGTGGGCGATGCGTATGAGAATTGATGAGGGGCAGGTTCGTTATAATGAATATTAAAGAGGCAAAGAATGAGATAAAAAATACTGTACAGGCATATCTGAAAAAGGATGAGATGGGAGATTACAAAATTCCCTCTGTCCGTCAGAGACCGATCCTTTTGATGGGGCCTCCGGGAATTGGAAAGACACAGATTATGGAACAGATCGCACGGGAGTGCAAAGTTGCATTAGTGGCATACAATATTACCCACCACACGAGACAGAGTGCTGTGGGGCTGCCGTTTATCCGTGAGACCTCTTATGACGGAAAGACGTATTCCGTCACAGAATATACGATGAGCGAGATCATTGCCAGTGTATACCGGAGGATGGAGGAGACCGGTCTGCAGGAGGGAATCCTTTTTGTGGATGAGATCAACTGTGTTTCAGAAACACTGGCACCGACCATGCTGCAGTTTCTTCAGGGGAAGATGTTTGGTAACCAGAAGGTGCCGGAGGGATGGGTGATCGTGGCGGCAGGAAATCCGCCGGAATACAATAAATCCGTCCGGGATTTTGATATGGTTACATTGGACCGTGTCCGCCGGATCGACGTGGAAGCGGATTACGGTGTCTGGAAGGAGTATGCGAGAGAGCAGAGGATACACGGTGCCCTGTTAAGCTATCTGGAGCTTCGCCCAAAGAATTTTTACCGGGTGGAAGCTGATGTGGATGGTCTGCAGTTTGTGACAGCCAGAGGCTGGGAGGATCTCAGCCAGCTTGTCTATGCCTATGAGGAGCTGGGACTTCCGGCAGGGGAGGAAGTTGTCTATGAATTCCTTCGTCATCACGATGTGGCAGAGGATGTGGCGGCATATCTGGAGCTGTATCATAAATATCAGGATGATTACGGCATCCCGGAGATTCTCAAAGGATGTGTCCGGACGGAGGTGTATACGAGACTTTTTCATGCTGCATTTGATGAGCGGGTCAGTGTTGTGGGACTTTTAACGGATGCGCTTCAGAGCCGGCTGGGACAGATATGCCGGCAAAAAAGAAAAACAGACCGGTGGTATGACTATTTAAAGGAATATCAGCATACCTTAAAGGAAGAGGAAACGCATCAGACACCGGCGGAGCAATATAAAATGCTTTTGGAAAAGCTGGAAGCAATTAATCAGAAGGCCGGGAGGGCAGAACTGGAGGAAAATTCCGCTCTTCGGGAAAAGGAGAGTCTGGTCCGGGAGATGGCAGCGTTTCAGCCGGCAGCAGCAGAGGCAAAAGAAGCTTTTGGAGAGGCCGCTGCCGGCTTCGAGCAGTGCCGGCAGCAGCTGGAACTTCTGGAGCAGGAAGGGGAAAAGGCAGTCGAGGCAGCCTTTGATTTTATGGAAAATGCCTTTGGGAACGGACAGGAGATGATATTGTTTGTCACGGAGCTGACGTTAATGACGGAGGCAGTACAGTTTTTTGCGCAGCATCCATGCGAGCGGTATCTGCAGTATAATCAGGAGCTTTTGATCGGCACCAGAAGACGGGAATTACTGGATGAATTAAATCAATAGATGACAACTCGTGTACTGGACGAAACAGCAAAGATATGTTATACTTTTGCAATATGGGTCTTGTTTCCATAGGAGAGAGGGGGACGAAATGACACGACAGGAGGAACGCATCCGTGCAAGACGGCGTCAGAGGCGGAAACAGGCAATGATGGTTCGCCGGATTTTGTTTAGTGTGTGTCTGCTGATCATCCTGGGATTGTGCATTTATGGCTATCGGAATCATAAACGGGTACAGACGCTTGGAGGAAAGATCGACCGGCTGGAACAGCAGCTGAAGCAGAATAAAACAGATCGGGAAAATCTCCGGAAGGAGCTTGACGATCTGCAGAAAGAGCTTCAGGAAAAGCAAAAGGAGCTGGAGAAAATACAGGCGGCTCTCTATGATGATCCGGAGAAGCCGAATGTCTATCTGACCTTTGATGATGGACCAAGTGCAAATACGGATTCCATCCTGGATACGCTGGCAGCCAATAATGTCCGGGCAACATTTTTTTGTATTGCCCAGAAAGGGGAGGCCAATCAGAAGAGATATCAGAGGATCGTTTCGGAGGGGCATACTCTGGGAATGCATTCTTATACACATGTTTACCGGACGGTGTATGCTGATCTGGAATCTTTTGAGAAGGATGTGACAGGGATCAGTGATTATTTATATCAGATCACCGGAGTCAGACCAAAGTATTACCGTTTTCCCGGAGGGAGCAGCAATACTGTCAGCAAGGTACCGATGAAGGAATGTATCCGTTATCTGAATCAAAGTGGTCTGACATATTTTGACTGGAATGCCCAGAATGATGATGCTACAGGAAAGTCCTATACGGCTGACCAGCTGGTGGAGCATGCCCTGAGAAATGTTAAGGCGGCAGGCAGTAATGTGGTATTACTAATGCATGATGAGCAGACCAAAACAGCAACGGCAGAATCTTTACCAAAGCTGATCAAACAGCTGAAAAATGCTGGTTATGATATATTGCCGATCACAGATAAGACACCATTGGTACAGCATGTATCAAAGGATTCTGTGAGCTGACAAAAGAGAAAAGAAATGGCAAAAGAACAAGGGACAGTGTGAAAATAAATTTTCACATATATATTTGTATCTGTGGTCCCAAATTTGCAGGTACAGGAAAGGCATGGTTAATAAGATGAGTGAATTTGAAGATGCAAATGTAGATAAGGACATACTCAGTCAGATCTTTGGTGATGATCTGGCGGATGATACAAAGGCAGAGAAAGCAGATGACAGTCTGTTTGCGGATAGTGCAGCAGAGGAGGAGCCGGCAGAAGAAACGGCTGCTCCGGAAAGTGCGGCAGAGGAGCCGGCAGAGCAGCAGGAGGAGCTTTCCGTGGAGGATATTCTGAAGGCTGCCAGAGAGGAAGAGGAGCCGGAGCCTGTTGATGAGGAGTTATCTGTAGAGGATATCCTGAAGGCAGCCAAGGAGGAGACTCCTGTAGAGGAAAGTCAGCCGGAGGTCAGGGCAGCGCAGATTGATACGGATGACGATGATGTGACCGTGATCACTAAGGGAACAACCATCAATGGTGGCATTTCTTCCGAGGGATCTCTGGAGGTTATGGGTACCATTACCGGTGATGTGGACTGTCTCGGCAGAGTTTCCGTATATGGTACGATTTCCGGTAATGTGTCTGCTTCTGACGTATTGGTACAGACCAAGCGTCTGGAGGGCAATATTAAGAGTGAGGGTGCCGTAGAGATATCCGGCGGCACTGTAGTCATCGGAGATATCGAGGGTACTTCCGCAACAGTAGCCGGTGCTGTCAAGGGAAATATTGATGTCAACGGACCGGTGATCGTGGATTCTACAGCTATTGTACAGGGAAGTATCAAGGCAAAATCCATTCAGGTCAATACAGGAGCTGTTGTAGATGGATACTGTTCATTGAACTATGCAGGTGTGAACCTGGATGAGTTTTTTGAAGATAAATAATATGGGGATGGACAAAAATTATGGCAAAGTATAAGAGAGTGTTATTAAAATTAAGTGGTGAAGCCCTTGCCGGTCCAAACAAGACCGGCTTTGACGAGGCAACCTGTCTTGAGATTGCCAGACAGGTGAAAGAGCTTGTGGATCAGGGAATCCAGATCGGTGTTGTAACAGGTGGCGGTAACTTCTGGAGAGGACGTACCAGCAAGAACATCGACCGCACCAAAGCAGATCAGATCGGTACACTTGCTACCGTAATGAACTGCATTTATGTTTCTGAGATATTCCGTTCTGTCGGGATTCAGACAGCTGTGCTGACACCGTTTGCCTGCAGCTCCTTTACCGAGCTCTTCTCAAAGGATCTGGCAGTGAAGTACATGGAGCAGGGAGTTGTAACATTTTTTGCCGGTGGTACCGGTCATCCGTACTTCTCAACAGATACCGCTCTTGTATTGAGAGCAGTGGAGATGGAAGCAGACATTATTCTGTCCGGCAAGTCTATTGACGGCGTGTATGATTCTGATCCGGCAGTCAATCCGGATGCCAAAAAGTATGATGAGATCGATATCAATGAGGTCATCAACCAGAGACTTGGTGTCATTGATCTGGCAGCAGCCGTTCTGTGCATGGAAAATCATATGCCGATGATGATCTTTGGTTTAAATGAGAAAAACAGTATCGTTAATACAGTACAGGGAACCACTCACGGCACCCTTGTGACAGCATAATTAAATGGAGGATTACAATGAGCGTGGAATTAAAACAGTATGAGGACAAAATGAACAAGACACTGGACAGCCTGTCCGGTGAGTATACAACGATCCGTGCAGGACGTGCCAATCCGCATGTGCTGGACAAGATCACCGTAGATTATTATGGTACACAGTCCAATCTGCAGAGCGTGGCAAACATTTCGGTATCAGAGGCACGTACTCTGGTGATTCAGCCTTGGGAGGCAAGCCTGATCAAGGAGATTGAGAAAGCGATTATGACATCAGATCTCGGACTGACACCAAACAATGATGGTAAGGCAATCCGCCTGACTTTCCCGGAGCTTACGGAGGAACGTCGTAAGGAGTTAGTAAAGGATGTTCGCAAGAAGGGTGAAAATGCGAAGGTAGCTATTCGAAATATCCGTCGTGATGCTAACGATGCGATCAAGAAGGAGCAGAAAGCAAATGAAATCTCTGAGGATGAGGAGAAGACATTGCAGGATGACATCCAGAAGCTCACAGATACCTATATCAAAAAGGTAGATGGCATGGTTGAGGATAAGTCAAAGGAAATTATGACAGTATAAGATTTTTCAGCAGGGATAGGCGGTTGTCTGTCCCTGTGTTTTCTAAGTTCAGAAATTTACATCAAGTTGTCTTTTGACATAGATATCAAGAGAAAGAGAAAGGATTCGTAGACCTATGGGTGAGAATAATAAAGCAGTGCCAAGACATGTGGCAATCATATTGGACGGAAACGGCAGATGGGCCAAAAAGCGTATGCTCCCAAGAAATGCCGGTCATGCCGCCGGCAGCAAAAATGTGGAAAAGATCTGTGAGGCAGCATGGAATATGGGAATTGAGTATGTTACTATGTATGCGTTTTCCACAGAAAACTGGTCAAGACCACAGGAGGAAGTAGATGCCCTGATGAAGCTTCTTCACAGCTATCTGAAGGATTGTATTAAGACAAGCAAAAAGAACAATATGCAGGTGCGTGTGATCGGTGACATCAGCCGTCTGGAACCGGATCTGCAGGCAAAGATCAAAGAGCTGGAGGAGGTATCGGCAAGCAATACCGGACTTCATTTTCAGGTTGCCCTCAATTATGGTGGCAGGGATGAGCTGCGCAGAGCAGTACATAATATGGTACAGGATGCTGAGAATGGCTCGCTTCACGCAGAGGAGGTAACAGAGGAAAAGATTGCTGAATATCTGGATACCAAAGGGATTCCCGATCCGGATCTGATGATACGGACCAGCGGGGAGCAGAGATTATCCAATTATCTGTTGTGGCAGCTTGCTTATGCAGAGTTTTATTTTACGGACACCCTGTGGCCGGATTTCAATAAAAAAGAACTGGAAAAGGCAGTTGAGTTTTTCCAGTCGAGAGACAGACGATTCGGAGGAATTTAGTGTGATCGGAAAGGTGAGGTATTTGTAATGTTTTGGACAAGATTGGCAAGCGGGATCGTGCTGGTGGCGATCACCATAGCACTGATGGTAAACGGCGGATGGCCGCTATTCTGGGTAGTGACAGCGATTTCGCTGATCGGGTTATTTGAGCTTTATCGTGCAGCAGGACTTCAAAAAACACCTCCTGCCGTGATTGGATATATATCCAGTGTGATTCTGGATATTCTCATATTAGACGGATATTATGAATATTTAATATTATGGCTGATTCTTACTCTGATGGTAATGATGGCGTGTTATGTGATCGCTTATCCGAAATATCATTCGGATCAGATGACCTTATTGTTTTTCGGACTTGTTTATGTGACTCTGATGATGTCCTTTATCTTTAAAGTACGTTATCTGGAGGGGGGGATCCTGACAGTATGGCTGATCTTTGTGGCTTCCTGGGGGTCTGATACCTGTGCGTATTGTGCCGGAAAGCTGTTTGGAAAGCATAAACTGCCATCGAAGCTGAGTCCGAATAAGACCATTGAAGGTTGTCTGGGCGGGATTATTGGTGCTGCCCTGATCGGCTTTCTGTTCGCACTGGCATTTTATCGTCAGGAGACAGAATTCTGGTGGCAGTTTGCAATGATCGGAGGTGTTGGTTCCGTAATCTCCCAGATTGGAGATCTGACAGCTTCCGCAATTAAGCGTAATTATGATATTAAGGATTATGGAAAGCTGATACCGGGTCATGGTGGCATTCTGGACCGTTTTGACAGTATTATATTTACGGCACCTTTAGTTTATCTTCTTGCAATTCTGCTATAGGCAGTCAGAGAAGAAAATCACAATTTCAACTTATGATTATAGTCAGATAAGGGAATTATTTACAATGGGAGGATCCAAGTGAGACATTTAGCAATTTTGGGCTCTACAGGTTCCATTGGAACACAGACGCTGGAGGTTGTAGAGAATAACGAGGATATGAAAGTGGTGGCATTGGCTGCCGGAAGTAATATTGATCTGGTGGAGCAGCAGATCCGCAAGTTTCATCCGGAGGTAGTATGTATTTACCGGGAGGAGAAGGCGAGAGAGCTGGCACGCAGAGTAGCAGACGAGAATGTTTCCGTGCTGTATGGCATGGATGGACTGACCGCCTGTGCAACAGTGGCATCGGCTGATGTGGTGGTAGCTGCTGTGGTAGGGATGATCGGAATCCGTCCGGTGATCGAGGCAATCAAAAATGGCAAGGACATTGCCTTTGCCAATAAGGAGACGCTGGTGACAGCGGGACATATTATAATGCCGATGATTAAACAGCATCAGGTACTTCTGACACCGGTAGACAGTGAGCATGCGGCAATCTTTCAGTGTCTGAACGGAGAGCATCATGGGGAGATCAGTAAGATCCTGCTGACGGCATCCGGCGGACCGTTCCGGGGAAAAAAGCGGGAAGAGCTTGCTCACGTTACCGTGGAAGATGCATTAAAACATCCGAACTGGTCTATGGGACGCAAGATCACGATTGATTCTTCCACCATGGTCAATAAGGGACTGGAGGTAATGGAAGCCCGCTGGCTGTTTGATGTGGATTATGATCACATTCAGGTAGTAATCCAGCCTCAGAGTGTGATTCATTCTATGGTAGAGTTTGTAGATGGTGCAGTGATGGCGCAGCTTGGAACACCGGATATGAAGCTTCCGATCCAGTATGCGCTGACATATCCACAGAGAAGAAATCTGCCGGGAGAGCGTCTTGATTTTTCGAAGCTTACAGATATTACCTTTGAAAAGCCGGATCCGGAAACCTTCCGTGGTCTTGCCTTGGCGTATGAGGCTGGACGTCAGGGAGGCAGTATGCCGACGGTGTTTAATGCTGCCAATGAGAAAGCAGTTGCGATGTTTTTGGATCGAAAGATCGGTTACCTGGATATTCCTGAGATCATTGAGAAATGTATGAATGATCATCATAAGATCTCCAATCCTTCACTGGATGAGATTCTTGCGGTGGAGGCAGAGGTATATGCAAAAATTGAAAAAGATAAAGAACTCTAAGGAGTTTATTATCAGGAGTTTCTTCGAAACTTCGACATATGTAGAAATTACGCATAAATAATGAGAAGAGAGGCTGGTTGTTGGAATGAATATTGTTGCGGCATTGTTGATATTTACCGTTATCGTGGTGGTTCATGAGTTCGGACATTTTCTGCTCGCAAAGAAAAACGGAGTGGAGGTCACAGAGTTTTCGGTGGGAATGGGACCGAGGATCATCACCTTTTGTAAGACAGACAAGGGAATGACCTGTAAGTTGTTTTGCAGTCAGAAGCTGTTTGAGGAGAGAGAGGACTGGGCTCATATCACGAAGTATTCATGGAAGCTGTTTCCGATCGGAGGCTCCTGTGCTATGGTAGGAGAGGATACGGAGGATGAATCCGAGGGATCTTTCAATAGCAAGGGAGTGTGGGCCAGATTTTCGGTCATCTTTGCAGGTCCGTTTTTTAATTTTATTCTGGCATTTGTGTTTTCCATTATCATTCTTGGAAACGCCGGCATTGATATGCCGGAGGTAGTACAAGTGCTGCCGGGACAGCCGGGAGAGGCTGCCGGAGTGCAGGAGGGTGATATGGTCCGGAGTATTAACGGACATAAAATCTCCATCGGAAGGGAGATCACCACGTATCTGCAGCTTCATCCGCTGACGGAAGATACGGTAAAGGTCGTAGTGGAACGGGACGGGAAGGAAAAGACACTTTCGATCAATCCGGATTACAAGACATATCTGTTTGGATTTAGTTACCCTTCTGATGAAAAGTCAAAGGCGGAGGTTTCCGAGGTTACGGAGGATGGAGCCTTTAAGAAAGCCGGTGTGAAGGAAAAGGATACGATCCTGGAGGTCAATGGGACAAAGGTATCAAACAGCGGAGAGCTGAGCCGTATTATGGAGAAATATAAAACGGGCAAAGCTGTCACATTTGTCGTTGACCGGAAGGGTGAAGAGAAAACCTTCCAGGTGACACCAAAGCCATATGAGGGAAAGACGCTGGGCTTTGCCGCATCCAAAAATGAGATGAAGGGACCGGCCGCAGTTCTCAAATATAGCGTGATCGAGGTGAAATACTGGATTGAGACTACCGTAGCGAGTCTGGGACAGCTGGTGCGGGGAAAAGTATCCCGCAATGATGTATCCGGTGTCGTTGGTATCGTGGATGCCGTAGGTGGTGTAATTGACCAGAGTGTAGAGTATGGTGTAAAGACAGTCATTATCAATATGCTCTATATGTCCGTGCTTTTAAGTGCCAACTTGGGAGTGATGAATCTTCTGCCATTACCGGCGCTGGACGGTGGAAGACTTGTATTTATCCTGATTGAGGCGGTCCGGGGCAAGCCGGTGGATCGGGAGAAGGAAGGTTTTGTTCATGTGATCGGTTTCTTCTTGCTGATGATTCTGATGGTACTGATCATGTTTAATGATATTTGGAAGATTATACATTAATAGGGAAAGGTGTGATGAAAATGTACAGAGATCATACAAAAGTAGTTCATATCGGAGACGTTGCCATCGGCGGAGGAAATCCGGTGGCAATCCAGTCTATGACAAATACAAAGACAGAGGATGTTGCAGCAACCGTAGCCCAGATTCATAAATTGGAGGATCTGGGCTGCGATATCATCCGATGTGCCGTGCCGACGATGGAGGCGGCAGAGGCACTGGAGCAGATCAAGAAGCAGATCCATATTCCTCTGGTGGCGGATATTCATTTTGACTACAGGCTGGCGATTGCAGCCATGGAGCATGGAGCAGACAAGATCCGTATCAATCCGGGCAATATCGGAGATAATGATCGTGTCCGTGCCGTGGTGGATGTGGCAAAGGAGAGAAATATTCCGATCCGCGTGGGTGTCAACAGTGGTTCTCTGGAAAAGGAGTACATACAGGAATATGGTGGTGTAACTGCAGAGGGGATTGTACGAAGTGCTCTTGGCAAGGTGAAACTGATCGAGGATATGGGATACGATAATCTGGTGATCAGTATCAAGTCCTCTGATGTATTAATGTGTATCAAAGCACACGAGCTGATCGCGCAGAAGACAAATTATCCGCTTCATGTGGGGATTACAGAGTCCGGAACCGTTCTGTCCGGCAATATTAAATCTGCTATTGGTCTGGGAAATATTTTGTATCAGGGCATTGGTGATACGATCCGTGTTTCCCTGACCGGAGATCCTCAGGAGGAGATCCGGTCTGCACGTCTGATCCTTCGAACACTGGGGCTTCGTAAGGGTGGTGTGACGGTTGTGTCTTGTCCTACCTGTGGAAGAACCCAGATTGATCTGATCGGACTGGCAGGCAAGGTGGAGGATATGGTCCGTGATATGGATCTGGATGTAAAGGTTGCTGTTATGGGCTGTGTTGTCAATGGACCGGGAGAGGCGAGAGAAGCAGACATAGGAATTGCAGGAGGCAAAGGAGAAGGTCTTCTGATCAAAAAGGGAGAGGTTGTAAAAAAACTTCCGGAGGATCAGCTTTTGAATGCACTCCATGATGAATTAGTTCAGATGCAGAAAGCGAAAGAAAAATAATACCGTTTTGCCACAAGGTGACGGTATTGTGGTAAAAGATAGATCGGTATGAGGTGATAAGGAATGGAACAGACATTATTGGATACCTTTGAAGGGATGAAAATGACAGACCGTCAGAAAAATCTCTTTGCGGATGTCATGGTAGACCGGATACAGCTGTATCGTAATAAAAAGCTTATGTGTGTCAATCTAAAGAGCAGTCATATCATTCCTTATCGTGAGATCCGTCTGGTACGCCATAATCTGGAAGCGGTTATGGGACCAGTGGGATTTTCGGTCAGAGTAGATGACCGATATAATTTATCAAAACAGTATCGTCCTGAGGATTTCTGGAAGGAGTATCAGGATAGTATTATGGAGATCCTGAAGGAGGATAATATCCTTGACTTCAATATTCTTTACAGAGGTCAGGCGGAGATGAACGGTTCTATGCTGACGGTGACATGTGAGGACGACTCCATGTACCGGGCAAGACAGGACAAGCTTACCCGGAGACTTCAGGAGATTTTTGAAGACAAGGCAGGATTTCATATTGAAGTTGAGATCAATTATACGGAAGCCTCCACTCTGGAGGCCCCTTCTCAGGAATATGAATATGTGCGTCTGGAGCACCGGCCGCAGCAAAAGCCTGCAGCAGGTTCGGATGGAAATGGAACAGCCGCAGCAGCGGAGCATAACAGCGAAGTGCCATGGGATGATGGTGCAGCGGCAGAAGGAAAGAAAAAGAAGCCGGAGGAGAATAAAGCCAATGAGGAAGCGGCTGCGGCAGCTGCTGCCAGTGCGGCGATGCAGGCGGGACAGGATAATGTACCGGATACACAGCAGAAGACAGCGGTGGCAGGAAACAGCGGTGGCTCCAAGGGGCGCGGGAATGCTGGCACCAATAACGGTGGTGGCTATGGAAATAGTGGCGGTTATGGAAATGGCGGCTATGGTGGCAGGGGCGGCTGGAAGAAAAAAGGCGGTTACCGTGGCAACATCGATGAGGAATGCTTCTATGGCAGAAACTGCGAGGGAGATCACGTCAGGATCGTGGATATTCAGGATGAGATGGACGAAGTCGTGATTGAAGGAATGATTACCGGTGTAGAGGCAAAGGAGCTTCGCAGCGGTAAGATTCTTCTGATGTTCAATATTACAGATTTTACAGATACGATTTCAGTGAAGATCTTTATGCAGCCGGAGCAGCATGCGGAGATTGAGGACAGCGGTAAGCTCAAGAAAAATGAATTTGTGATTGTAAAGGGAATGCCTCTCAGAGATAAATTCAGCCATGAGATCAGCATTGGATCTGTGCGTGGAATGAAACCGGGTCACGATACCAGGGTGTATCGTATGGACCATTATGAGGGAAGAAAGCGTGTAGAGCTTCATGCCCATACACAAATGAGTGAGATGGACTCTGTTATGGATATCAAGGCATATGTAAAAACTGCCTTGAAGTGGGGGCATAAGGCAATCGCCATTACCGATCATGGTGTGGTACAGTCCTTTCCGGATGCCGATCATGCACTAAAGCCGGATGATGACCTGAAGCTGATCTATGGTGTGGAGGCTTATCTGGTAGATGATCTCATCGAAACGGTGGAAAATGACAGAGGGCAGGATTTAAGTGCGCCGTTTGTAGTGTTTGATCTGGAGACCACAGGCATCGGAGCCAAGAATAATGAGATTATCGAGATCGGTGCGGTCAAGGTGGTTGATCAGACCATTGTGGACCGTTACAGTGTCTTTGTGGATCCTCAGAGACCGATCCCGTATAAGATCGAACAGCTGACTGGGATCAATGACAGCATGGTGCATGGAGCAAAGCTGATCACGGAGATCCTGCCGGAGTTTTTGGAGTTTTGTAAGGGCTGTGTAATGGTAGCTCATAATGCATCCTTTGATATGGGATTTATCCATCAGAAATCAAAAGATCAGGGACTTGATTCTGATTTTACCGTGGTGGATACCGTATCCATGTCGAGAGCACTTCTGCCTCATCTGGGAAAGCATACGCTGGATCATGTGGCAAAGGAGTTAGGTGTCTCTCTGGAGAACCATCATCGTGCCGTGGAGGATGCTGAGGCGACAGCGGAGATTTTTTTACGTCTGTGCAAGAGATTGGAGGAGAAGGGAATCACAACCCTGACACAGCTCAATGAGTTTGGCAGGCCAACGGAAGAGGTGATCCGGAAGCTTCCTTCTTATCATGCGATCATTCTGGCAAAGAATGAGATTGGTCGTGTCAACCTGTACCGTCTCGTTTCTGAGTCTCATTTAAAGTATTTTAACCGCCGGCCGAAGCTGCCAAAGAGTCTTTATCTGAAATATAAGGAAGGACTGATCATGGGGTCTGCCTGCGAAGCAGGAGAGCTTTACCGGGGAATTCTGGAGGGCAAGACGGACGAGGAGATCGATCGTCTGGTGCGGTTCTATGATTATCTGGAGATCCAGCCTTTGGGCAATGATGAGTTTATGATCAGGGACAATGACAGATATCCACAGATTCAGGATGAAAATGATCTGATGGAGATCAACCGCCGGATCGTGGCATTGGGAGAGGAGTATCATAAGCCGGTTGTGGCAACCTGTGATGTACATTTCCTAAATCCGGAGGATGAGGTATACCGCCGGATCATTATGGCGGGTAAGGGGTTCTCTGATGCAGATCAGCAGGCACCTCTTTTTTACCGGACCACCGAGGAAATGTTGTCAGAGTTTCAGTATCTTGGTGCCGCAAAGGCAGAGGAGGTCGTGATCACCAATACAAACCTGATCGCCGATATGATTGATTACATTCATCCGTGCAGTCCGAGAAAATGCCCACCGGAGATTGAAAATTCCGATCAGGATCTGAGAGATATTTGTTATAATAAAGCGCATTCCATGTATGGAGAGAATCTGCCGGAAATCGTAACGGAGCGTCTGGAGCGTGAGTTGAACTCCATTATCAGTAATGGATACGCCGTAATGTATATTATCGCCCAGAAGCTTGTATGGAAGTCTGTGGAGGATGGTTATCTGGTAGGTTCCCGTGGATCAGTCGGATCTTCCTTCGTTGCGACCATGGCGGGGATCAGTGAGATCAATCCGCTGCCGGCACATTACTATTGTGGCAAATGTCATTATTATGATTTTGATTCTGATGAGGTAAAGGCTTATGCCGGTTCCTCTGCATGCGATATGCCGGACAAGAAATGCCCGGTGTGCGGAGAAATGCTGTTAAAGGATGGTCACGATATTCCATTTGAAACATTCCTGGGCTTTAAGGGAAATAAGGAGCCGGATATTGACCTGAACTTCTCCAGTGAATATCAGAGTAATGCCCACGACTATACCGAGGTTATCTTTGGAGCGGGACAGACCTTCCGTGCCGGAACAGTAGGTACTATGGCGGAGAAGACGGCCTTCGGATATGTAAAGAAGTATTATGAAGAGCATGGGGAATCCAAGAGGACGGCAGAGATTGAACGGATCGCCAGCGGCTGCGTTGGAGTGCGCCGCTCAACAGGACAGCATCCCGGCGGTATCGTTGTTCTTCCGGTAGGAGAGGAGATTTACACCTTCACGCCGGTGCAGCATCCTGCCAATGATATGAAGACAAGAACCATTACGACTCATTTCGATTATCATAAGATTGATTCGAACCTGTTAAAACTGGATATTCTGGGGCATCAGGATCCAACCATGATACGAATGCTGGAGGATCTGACGGATGTGGATGCTGCTGCGATCCGTATGGATGATCAGGATGTGTTGTCTCTGTTTGAGTCGCCGCGGGCACTTGGCATCAAACCGGAGGATATCGGGGGCTGCAAGCTGGGAAGTCTGGGACTTCCAGAGCTTGGTACCCATTTCGTTATGAACATGCTGGAGCAGACCAAACCAAAGAGTTTTTCGGATCTGGTCCGTATCTCCGGTCTGTCTCATGGAACCAATGTGTGGCAGGACAATGCGGAGTACTTTATCTCGCAGGGATATTGTACTCTGTCTACGGCAATCTGTACCCGTGATGATATTATGACATATCTGATCCGGATGGGGGTCGAGAATGAGCGTTCCTTCAAGATCATGGAGAGTGTACGAAAGGGAAAGGGACTGGATGACAGTATGATCGCTGATATGAAGGCATGTGATGTGCCGGACTGGTATATTGAGTCATGCCAGCGTATTAAGTACATGTTCCCGAAAGCCCATGCGGCAGCCTATATTATGATGGCGATGCGTGTAGCGTGGTTTAAGGTACACAGACCTCTTGCTTATTATGCAGCCTATTTCAGTATTCGTGCAACGGCATTTAACTATGAGCTGATGTGTCTGGGAAAGGAACGGCTGGAGTATTATATGGCAGATTACAACAAGCGTTCCGACAGTCTGACTGATAAAGAGAAGTCCACATTGGAGGATATGAAGATTGTGCAGGAAATGTATGCCCGCGGCTTTGACTTTGTCAAAATTGATCTGTACAAGTCAAAGGCGACCCGTTTCCAGATTGTTGACGGCAAGCTGATGCCGTCCTTCTCCTCAATTGACGGATTGGGAAATGTCGCAGCGGAGATGATCGAGGCAGAGGCACAGAAGGGAAAGTTTCTGTCAAGAGAGGACTTCAAGAACCGCTGTAAAGTCAGTGCCACGACAGTAGATACCATGGCTGAACTGGGACTTCTGGGGGATATGCCACATACTAACCAGATGTCATTGCTGGATTTTATGTAAAAGGGCAAAACCCGCGTTTTGCCCTCCAAGAATTGCTTCGCAATTCTCGTTGATGTCCACTATGTTACGAGCATTTTTGGGTATACCGGGAGTTTCTTCGAAACTCCGCTATGCGAAAAGTTTATAATTTTAAAAGGATGGTTACACGATTGTGCAGCCATCCTTTTGAAGTTTTAGAATATTATATTGTACGGATCTTATTCTTCTGTATCGCCGGTCATTGGTTCAAAGGTACGGCGGGCTTTCTGTTCTTTCCTGCGCTGGTTTGCATTGCGGATTGCTTCCTGACGGAAATAATCCTGTGCACAGAGCTTCTTTTTGCCACGGAGATCCTGTTTCTTATAGCTGCCGTCCGGCTGTAAGATATGAGCCTTTAAGGTATCCTGCAGCTGGATATCCAGAATATGAATGACCTCCTGCTTCAATGTTTCATCTTCTACCGGGAAGAGGATCTCTACTCGTTTGTCAAGGTTTCTCGGCATCCAGTCGGCACTTCCCATATAGACCTCCTCATGACCGTTATTATGGAAATAGAAGATACGGCTGTGTTCCAGAAAATCACCGACGATAGAGCGGACATGGATGTTTTCGCTGACACCGGGAATGCCTGTTTTGAGACAGCAGATGCCGCGGACTACCAGCTCAATCTGAACTCCGGCAGCAGAAGCCTCATAAAGGGATGCAATGATCTTGGCATCACACAGGGAATTCATCTTTGCCTTGATGAATGCTTTTTTACCGGCTTTGGCAAAATCTGTTTCCCGGCGGATCATTTCCGTAAAGCGGTCACGCAGCCACAGAGGAGCTACGGCCAGTTTATTCCAGACAGCAGGCTCCGAGTAACCGGAAAGCATATTAAAGACAGCGGTGGCATCCTCGCCGATGGCTTTATTGCAGGTGAGAAGTCCCATATCTGTATAAAGCTTTGCTGTACTATCATTGTAGTTACCTGTGCCAAGATGGACATAACGGCGGATGCCGTCTTCCTCCCGGCGGACCACAAGGGTGATCTTGCTGTGGGTCTTTAAGCCTACCAGACCGTAAATAACGTGGCAGCCGGCCTGTTCCAGTTTTCTTGCCCAGATAATATTATTTTCCTCATCAAATCGTGCCTTCAGCTCCACGAGAACGGTAACCTGTTTGCCGTTCTCGGCAGCCGCTGCAAGAGAGGCAATGATCGGAGAGTGGCTGCTGACACGGTAAAGTGTCTGTTTGATCGCAAGGACATCAGGATCCTTGGCTGCTTCCCGTACGAAATTTACTACCGGATCAAAGGTCTCATATGGATGATGCAGAAGGACGTCATGATCCCGGATCTGTGCGAAAAGGTTGTCTTCGCTGTTCAGCCATTTTGGCTGTTGCGGTGTATATTTTGGAACCTTTAATTCATCATAGCCCTCCATGCCGGAAAGCTTCATCAGGAAGGTCAGATCCAGAGGACCGTTAATATGGAAAATATCATCCTCCTTGATGCGAAGCTCCTTTTTTAAGACCTTTAGAAGTTTTTTGTCGATACCGGCTTCGACCTGCAGACGGATCGCCTCACCCCACTGACGGCGCTTGATCTGCTTTTCGATCTCCATCAGCAGATCGGCGGCTTCGTCCTCCTCTATGGTAAGATCGGCATTTCTCATCACGCGGTATGGAAAGGCACAGAGTACCTCATAATTCATAAAAAGGCGGTGGATATTGCGCTCGATGATCTGTTCCAGCATGATATAGGTGCGGTCAAAGCCATCCTCGGAAGGAATTTCTACGACTCTTGGAAGACCGGACGGAACCTGGACTGTAGCGAAATCCGTATCGGAAGCACCATCCTTTTTGGTACCGTTGTGGGTGATATAAAGCTCACGGAAATGACCGTTTCCGGAAGCACCGGCAGCAGTAGTTTTCATTTTCAGTATGGCACCGATATTTAGGGAACGGTTCCGGATCAGAGGAAATGGGCGGGAGGAATCTACTGCCATTGGTGTAAGGACCGGATAAACCTCGGATTTAAAATAGTTATCTACAAATTTTGCCTGCTTCTGGCTCAGATCCTCATAATGAGAAAGGATCGCAATGCCTTCCTTTTTCAGTGCAGGGATCAGGCTGTTGTTGTAGGTACGGTACTGATCGTTCATAAATTCATGGGTGACCTTGCCGATCTCTTCAAGCTGTTTGGCTGGAGTCATACCGGCAATGTCTTTTTTATCGTACTCTGCGTGAACCATGTCCTTCAGGGAAGCTACACGCACCATGTAAAATTCATCCAGATTCGATGCAGTGATGCTTAAGAATTTCAAACGGTCCAGAAGAGGAATGGTTTTATCCTGGGCTTCTCCGAGAATACGATAGTCAAAGGAGAGCCAGCTTAATTCTCTATTATAGAAATATTCCGGTTTTAAATATGTTGATTTGCTCATGGTCTGCCTCCGTTCTTTCCTTTGGTGGATTCGATATGTTTTGGTGTCATGGTTTTCTTCTGCTTCAAGATCGGCTGTATACCAAAGACTTCTTCAAAAAAGTCGGAATGATTCTGAAAGATTCCATGCTCCAGAGTAATGTCATATAAGGTGCTGCCTGTGATAGTCAGCACCTGACTGCGCAGAGTGGTTGTGATCGCCGTAAACTTCTGCTTATGGCTGCGGTCCATGGCATCTGCCAGGCGCAGGATCGCATTGATCTTTGCAATGCGGACATATTCCTCTTTATCAAAGCTGTCCTGAAGCTGGCTGTATTCCGGAAAATAATCCCGGAGATAGCGGACAGCCGTGGCCACGATCATACGCTCTTTATGGGAGATACCGATAAGCTCGGTGGACATAATGATCTTGTAGGAATTTTCACCAACTTCTTTCAGATTGATGTAACTGCCACAGTTGTGAAGGATCACAGACAACTGCAGGAGCAGCCGGTCATGCTTTGTCATATTCTGCTGGCGTTTCACGGCATCAAAGATCTTCAGGGCCGCATTTTCGACGTAGTCGCAATGATTTTTGCTGCAGCCATAGCGATCCGCAATGCTGCGGGCTGTGTGGATGATATCATCCAGAAAGCTGTGGGCCGGAGAGATCTTTTCTTTGCGCTCGGCGAAGTCGGCGGCCATTCCCTCACAGAGAGTGATGCCGGAAAGCCACATCTGCTCAGCACCGGTCTCTTCGAAAATATTGTGATAGATCATGGCAGTGGGCAGAAGCAGGGAAGCCTGATCTACCGAGGTATTTAACTCCTTTGCCAGATCCTCCGGATGCTGGGAGGAGATGGCATCGTAGAATTCGTCGTATTCCTGCCGGCTTACGGAATCCTTTTTCTTTCCGCGGCTGTCGGTCGGCTGTAAGTGACCGAAATTGTGGACAGATAAGTATTTTACAAAGATTCTCAGCTGATTTCCGACGGCAATGATATTTTTGACCTTGTGATCCTTCAGATATTGCTCTGAAAAGGTATGCAGGTCATTGGAAATATATTCATATACCAGGTTCTGGTAATTGTCCGTATGCTTCTGCATATCCTGTAAAAACTCCTGGATACGGAGAGAGCCAAGCAGGATATTCTGGGTACAGATCAGGTTGTTTTTGTCAAAAAGGGAGAGCTGCATACTGCCGCCGCCCACATCTACCAGAAGAGTCCCCTTCTGGATCAGCCGGTGAAAGGAATTTTCTTTCAGGGCGATGGACTTATAGCACAGATAACGCTGCTCGGAGTTACTTAAGATCTTGATACGGAAGCCTGTGCGCTGGCGGACCTGGTCCAGCACGATCAGATTATTGTCTGCTTCCCGGAGAGCACTGGTGCTGGCGATCATATAATCAGAAATGCCGTATTCTTTCATTTTATCTTTAAAGCCGTTTAATATAGTACAGAGCTTATCAATGGAATGATAGCTGATATGTTTAGTTGAGTATGTTTCATATCCAAGGCGGGCCGTATGATGTACATAGTCAAGCTCACGGATCCCGAACTTTTTGGATACCTCATAGATACGCAGCGATGTTTCGTGGGAACCCACATCGATGGCTGCAAATGTTGTGATAGCCATATCTGAAATCCTCCTTATGGAATTTTCGTCATTATCATTATTGTACGTTATTTTTGACAAAATAACTAGCATTTTTGGAAGATAATTCGACATTTTACCGTGCCTTTAAGAGAATTTACCTAATGTTTACAAAAAGCTGGATTTTTTGCGGGAGAAATAGTATTATTTATAGATATACGATGTTGGAAAGGAAGTACGGATATGAAGACCGCAGATTTTGATTATGAGTTGCCGCAGGAGCTGATCGCACAGGATCCGCTGGAGCAGAGAGACTCTTCGCGACTGCTTATTTTAGATAAAAAAACAGGAGAACGCACGCACAGGATCTTTCATGACATTATTGATTATCTTCATGAGGGAGACTGTCTGGTTATCAATAATACAAAGGTAATCCCGGCACGTCTGATCGGAGAGAGGGAAGGAACAGGTGGAAAGGTAGAGGTACTTCTGCTTAAGCGAAAGACAGATAATGTCTGGGAGACATTGGTTAAGCCGGGCAAAAAGGCAAGACCGGGAATGCGTCTTTCCTTTGGCGGGGGACTTTTGCATGCCGAGGTACAGGAGGTTGTGGACGAGGGCAATCGTCTGATCCGCTTTGAATATGAGGGAATCTTTGAGCAGATTCTTGATCAGCTGGGACAGATGCCTCTGCCACCGTATATCACCCATCAGCTCAAGGACAAGAACCGTTATCAGACGGTTTATGCCAAGTATGAGGGGTCTGCGGCAGCACCGACGGCGGGACTTCATTTTACGGAGGAGCTATTGCAGCAGATTCAGGAGAAGGGCGTTAAAATTGCCCGTGTGACGCTTCATGTCGGATTGGGAACATTCCGCCCGGTCAAGGTGGATGATGTGACACAGCACCATATGCATACGGAGTTTTATCATGTCTCTCAGGAAGCGGCAGATATTATTAATGAAACGAAGAAGCAGGGAGGCAGAGTGATCTGTGTGGGCACCACCAGCTGTCGTACCATTGAGTCCGCTGCAGACGGGCAGGGCGTGGTACAAGCGACAGAGGGGGATACGGATATCTTTATTTATCCGGGATATCAGTTCAAGGTGTTAGACTGCCTGATCACTAATTTTCATCTGCCGGAGTCCACACTTCTGATGCTGGTTTCCGCGTTAGCGGGGAAGGAAAATATTATGGCAGCATACAAGGAAGCAGTGGAGATGAAATACCGGTTTTTCTCTTTTGGGGATGCGATGTTTATTCAGTAATGTTATGAATATCACAGCAGTCTTCCCCAAAGCAGAAAATTTCTGGAACAGAAACAGGGACAAAGCTGGAAATGCAGAAAGGGTACGGCAAATATATGGAAAAACATTACGATGGAGAGCAGAAAAAGCTGAGAAAAACGTTATTATTTATCTATAATCCCATGGCGGGGAAGGAGCAGATCAAGAATAAACTGGCTGACATTATTCAGGTGTTCTGCGAAGCTGATTTTATTGTGACGCTGATGGCAACCAATCGTCAGAATGATGCCAAAAACGCAGTGATCGAGTACGGCTCCCGGTATGATTATGTGGTATGCTCCGGTGGAGACGGCACGATGAATGAAGTGGCAAATGGTATGATGCGGCTCCATGAAAAGCCGATCTGTGGATACATTCCGGCAGGTACGGTCAATGATTTTGCTTCCAGTCTGCGGATTCCAAAGGTCATGCGTCATGCGGCAGAGCTTGTGACACAGGGAAAGGTGTTCCGGTGTGATCTGGGATCTTTCAATGATAAATTTTTCACTTATGTTGCCGGATTTGGTGCCTTTACCGAGGTATCCTACACGACACCGCAGGAGTGGAAAAACATGCTTGGCAAGACAGCTTATTTTATTGAAGGGCTGAAGCATCTGGCAGAGATCAAGCCTCATCATATGCGTATCACCTATGATGAGGGTGTCGTAGAGGATGATTTTGTGCTGGGACTTGTGAGCAATTCTGTTTCGGTGGCCGGTTATAAAGCTTATAAAAAAGAAGATATCAAGATGGATGACGGACTTTTTGAGGTGCTGTTTATCCGGGATCTGAAAAATGCGCTGGAGCTGCAGGAGGTATTAAATGCTCTTCTGACAAAGCATCTGGATGCAACCAAAATGTTCCGCTGCAGCAGCAGACATCTTCATATCGTCTGTGATGATGAGGTGCAGTGGACCCTTGATGGTGAGGATGGCGGCAGCTGGGATGAAGTAGATCTGTTTAACCACCAGCAGGTATTGCCGATCATTTGTGGAGATGAAGCGCTGGAGGATATTTCATCCCAAATGGTTGGGGAACCGGAATAAAAGAGATTATTGATTGGAAAGCCTCAGAAAACAAATAGCAATGGAGATCGTTGTTTTTCTGAGGCTTATTGTTTGATCGGATGAGATAAGGCATTACCAAAACAGACTTGCGAAATATGGCTAAGAGAGCTCGGCGATCCGGGATACTCCCACATAAATATCACTGATCCTGTACCAGGTCGGATAGTCCACAACGCCGGTCTGTGGCAGGTTAAATACTTTTTGGAAGGTACGGACCGCCTCTGCGGTATTTTCGCCGTAAATACCATCTGCGGCTACCTTCGGGATCAATGGGTATCCTTTGGAAATTGTATTGAGCTGATTTTGGAGCTGGCGCACTTTCTCTCCGGTGGAACCAATCGTCAGGTCATAGCCGGGCCAGGAGGCCGGAATACCGGAAATTTCCTCAGAAGAATTGATATAAACGGAATCCCCATAGAACCGGCGGAGGATCTCAATGGCGGAATAGCCCTGATCGCCCAGTGTTTTGGACTCCCACTGGCGCATCCAGCGTGGGCAGGACACCCGTTTTCCGTCACAGTATTGTGTGAAAAGAGGTTGCGTAATATTCGGTCTGGATATATAATTGGAAAATATCGTATCTACTGCCTGAGAGATACTTTCAAAAATATTACGGCCGGGCATATATTTCTGGTCATATGCAGTAGAACTGGTAATAGTAAAGTTATAACCGCGGTTGCGATACCATTCGGTGTAAACCCGGTTTAAGGTGATGGACTGGATTGCCAGGATATTTGCAAGCAAAGTTGCTTCCGGCCAGGTGGCATATATTTCACTGGAAGCGACATTTTTGATGTAATCCTTGTATTTGACATAATAGTTTTGTGCTCCGGAATCGCTGGGCGGTCCGTCATGTACGATTACATATTCGGGGGCTGGAGTGTGAAAGAAAGGAATTCATATGAGAGAACAATCTTCCCGCAGGGAGTTAAAATGGTCTAGACTGGATAATACGGCTAATCTGTTTCCGGTAATCGCTACGGAACGGATGACCAATGTGTATCGGTTGTCTCTGACCTTAGATGAAGAAATTGATCCGGAACTGTTACAGCAGGCGCTGGACAAGATCCTGCCGTTATTTGATTCTATGAATGTCCGTCTTCGGACAGGAGCATTCTGGTATTATTTTGAGACAAACCGGAAACCGGCGCCGAGAGTGGAACGGGAAAGCGAATACCCATGCCGCAAGATGGAGCCTCAGCTCAATAATCAGTATTTATTCCGGGTAAGTTACTACAAAAAGCGAATCAATCTGGAAGTGTTTCATGTGCTTGCCGATGGAATGGGAGGAGTCACTTTCTTAAAGGAGCTGGCTTGCCAGTATCTGCGTCTGGCGCATCCGGAGATCTGTGATGAGATGGGAGATCATTTGTCAGAGCTGACTTCATTAAATACGGAAGACAGCTATTTAAAGAATTTTCGAAAGGGGCAGCCCAAGGGGTACAAATCAGAGCCGGCATTTCATATGAAGGGAGAGAAGCTCAGGGATGGTGCCTTTGGTGTGATTCAGGGATACCTGCCCCTTGCGCAGGTCAAGGAGGCAGCACATCGCAGGAATGTCAGCATCAATGAATATCTGGCGGGAGTTTATGCCTATAGCATATACCGGGAATATCTTCATGGAGCGGTATCGGACAAGCCGGTGGTTCTCTGTGTGCCGGTGAATCTGCGTCCTTATTTTGAATCTATTACCACAAGGAATTTTTTTGCCATGGTCAGTGCAGCCCTGCGGCCGGATCAGGAGGACTATACCAGAGATGAGGTAGAGAAGATCATTGTGGAGGCTTTGCGGCAACAGATCAATAAGGAGCATCTGGAAAAATTATTTTCCTATAATGTGTCCAATCAGAAAAATCTGATGCTCCGGGCGGTTCCGCTGGTACTCAAAAAGCTTGTGATGCAGTGGGTTTATCAGGTCAGTGCCAGGGCTACGACCACCACTATGACCAATCTGGGAGTGATGAAGACAGATAAGGCATACGAACCATATATCAAACGGTTTGCGGCGATCCTTTCCGTGTCTCAGGGGCAAAATACCAAGATGACAGTATGTTCATACGGAGATGAAATGGTGGTTGCATTCTGTACGATCTTAAGGGATGTGTCGGTACAGAAGCGGTTCTTCCGGATATTGGCGGAGGATGGCATTAAGGCTGCTGTGGAGAGCAACTTATAAATCAGGAAGGGAGCGTTAGGGCGTGAAATATTGTAAAAGATGTGGTGTCGAGGTCGTGGGAGAACGTGAAGTGTGTCCTTTATGCAGCAGCGTTCTTCATGTGGATGAAAAGCCGGCCAGACAGGAGGATTCTTTTCCTGATATTGCGGCCAAAAGAAAGGTGCGCAGGAAGGTATTCTGGATCTGTGTTTATATCTGCGTGCTGATCGAGGCACTGCTTTTGGGATTGAACAGGATATTTTCGCCGGAGGTACGCTGGTCATTGATCTCGGGTGCGGCAGAAGCCTATGTACTCCTTAGTCTGTGGCAGATGCTCAGCCGCAGAAAGGGACATATCACCAAGCTGTATTTTCAGGCGGCGGCTGTGTTTTTATTGCTGCTGGGGATCGATTATTCCCTGGGATTTCATGGATGGTCAGTAAAATATGGATTTCCATGTGTCCTTTTAGGATTTGCAGCGATCATATTGCTTTGTATGATCATCAATTTTGCAAACTGGCAGAATTATCTGACGATGCAGGTGTTTATGGGGATATTTAGTCTGGCATTTCTGATCTACTCTTTTAGGGGGAAAAACGGAAATCTGATCCTGGCCTGTGTTGTCTTTGGAATCTATCTTACTTTATGGGTCATGACCATGATCATTGGAGGAAGAAAGGCTGAGAATGAGATACGAAGGAAATTTCATTTATAATCTGAACGCAACAGAACAGGAAATTACGATAACCGGCTATGTTGACGAGTATATTACAGAGGAGTAGGACTTTACGGAAAGGAGACTGCATATGAGCGTGAAAGGCAGGATCGTGACGGATATGATCCGTTTTTTTACCGCCCAGAAGATGCTGGGACCAAAAATTCAGGATGGAACCCTGCGTAAAAATCTGGTGGAGGCACCATGGCACTGCCCGGAGGAATATATCAATCTGCCTATTCATATGAGACAGTTTGAAATGGAGCTCCTGACACCAAAGGAAGAGGATTGTGGCGAGGTGATCCTGCAGCTTCACGGGGGTGGATATATCGCAAAGATCCGTAATGCTTATCGGGATTTTGCTGTCCGCTACAGCCGGATCAAGGGGTATCGAGTACTTTCCGTGGATTACCGCGTGGCACCGGAACATCCTTATCCTGCAGCATTTCAGGATGCACTGGAGGCTTATCGCTGGCTGTTATATTCCGGATTTACCGGAGACCGGATAATATTGGCGGGGGATTCTGCCGGAGGGGGTCTGGTGCTGGCACTGGCAATGTATCTCAGAGATCAGGGAATGCCATTGCCGCAGAAGCTGATTATGATGTCACCATGGACAGATCTGACGGCATCCGGCCCATCTTATCAGGAAAATTATGAGAAGGATCCTCTGTTTGGCAATACAAGAGAGAGTATGATCTATAATGGAGAATATGTGGGGAAAGAAAACCCGAAGCTGCCATATATATCGCCGCTTTTTGGAGATTTTACCGGATTGCCGCCGATGCTGTTTCAGGCGGGGAGTCTGGAAATGCTGCTCAGTGATTCTGTGGTGGCGGCGGAAAAAGCAAAGAAAGCAGGATGTGATGTAACCTTAACTGTTTATCCAGAAATGTTTCATGTATTTCAGCTTAGTATGGATAAGCTGGCAGAGTCAAGAGAAGCCTGGGAGGAGATACGGAGGTTTCTGAGGAAAGAGTGATGCGGGCTTTAAAAATAATGGATGTATTTTGCTGCTTCGTGTGGAAAATTCGAGTTATTGAATATTAGAAATATTATTATGGGTGTGTCCTGAATTTTGGACATGCCCTTTTATTTATACAGCCGGAAGAGGAAGTTTAGAGATATTTTGGGGATTAACATCATATATTAAGACAAGATCACACAGAGAGTTTTATAGGATTCATATGGGGAGTTTTATCGAAACTCCGCTATGTGAAAAGATGATATGAGGGAAGGAATCGGGATGGAGGAGTATATCTATAAAGGAAATTATGAAGGGTATGATGTGTACATTTCTTATGCAAAGGAGGGACCGACGACAGAAGAGGCATATGCTCTCTACCGGGAGGCATGCCGCAGTGCGCGGTACCGCAGTCTTGTGGAAATGGCAGAGAGTGAGGAGAAACAGGAATGATACGCTGTGTTTTTTATCTGCGTCTGTCCAGAGAAGACGGAACCGGAGAAAGCAACAGTATACAGAACCAGAGAATGCTTCTGCATCGGTATCTGGAGGACCGGGAGGACATGACCTATGTGGGGGAATGGGTGGATGACGGCTGGAGTGGCAGTAACTATGAACGGCCGGCATTTCGGGAGATGATGCAGGCGGCAGCAGCGGGAAATTTTGACTGCATTCTTTGTAAGGATCTGTCCCGTCTTGGCAGGGAGTATATTCAGACCGGATATTTTTTGCGGGAGATCTTTCCTCAGATGGGGCTGCGTTTTATCGCTGTTGCGGATCACTATGACAGTGCGATCAGTGATTTTATGGAGGATTCCCTGCTTCTCCCTGTGATGAATCTTATGAATGATGCGTATTGCCGCGATATATCCAATAAGGTCCGGTGGCAGCAGAGGACAAAACGCGCCACAGGGGAATATATCGGGGCTTTCGCCTGCTATGGATACAAAAAAAGTGACAAAGATATTCACCGGCTGGAGCCGGATGAACCGGCGGCAGAGATTGTAAAGATGATCTATTGGCTGCGGCTTAGCGGTATGTCAGCAGAAAATATTGCAGGTGTACTAAATAATGGACAGATCAAAAGTCCGTATCAATACAAACAGGCCAGTGGCAGCAGATACCGGAGTGGGTTTGCAGAGAAAGAAGGATTATGGACGCCCCAGACGGTGCGCCGGATCCTGTCCAATGAAATGTATACGGGTGTGATGATCCAGGGGAAGAACCGCAAGATCAGTTATAAGCTGGATAAACGGATTCCGTTACCGGAGGAGCAGTGGGCGAAGGTAGAAAACATTCTGCCTGTTATTATTCCAAAATGGGTCTATGACGTAGTGGAATCTCTGCGTGTGTGCAGGAGCCGCTGCAGGAAAGGACATGTGTTTTGTGATGAACTGGCAGGATATGGGTTGAGTAGAAGGCAGCAGAGCATATGCGCGGAAATAGTGGAAATGGTGCTTCAAAATGAGGTTGTTGAATGGGAGGAACGGATAAGGGGAAAGAAGTATGACAATCCGGAAAAAGAGAGGACTGTTTTAGAAATAAAGGGGGGAGATAACGGCGCAAAATCAGCCACTGCCGTATGGCAGAAGCGTCTGTTAAATGTGCTGCTGGTGAAGGAAATCCGGCTGGAGAGGAAGGCAATCTATATTATATACCGGAGCAGAAAGACAGGAGGAGAGTTCAGTGGAGATCATGACAGGTATTTATGCCAGACTGTCGGTGGAGCATGGCAATGAAAGGGATCAGAGTATAGAGCAACAGATCCATTTGGCTGAGCAATGGATCCGGCAGAGGAATACATCTTCGGGGAGAAAAGAAGATCATCCTATGGGATGCGAAGAAAATACATATAGGATATATGATATTTATGCGGATATGGGGTATAGTGGAACGAAATTTGAACGTCCGGGGTTTCAACGGATGCTTGCAGATGCGCAGAACGGCAGAATTCAGTGTATTCTCTGCAAGGATGCGTCACGGGTTGGCAGGGATTATCTGAAAACGGGAGAATTTCTCGAAAAAATATTTCCCATGCTGGGAGTAAGAGTGATCTGTATCAGCGATCAATATGGAGATGTCCAAAATGAATGGAAATATGAAATGCCGGGCAGCCTTGCGGGAAATCTGAGAAACCTGATGAATGAGTGGTATGCCAGGGATATTGGACGGAGAGTGCGTCTGGTAAAACAGCATCAAAAAGCACAGGGAGAATATCTGGGAAGTGTACCTCCTTATGGGTGGAGGATAGACAGGCGGGACGGAAAGAGAAAATTAGTTCCGGATGATCAGCTCGAAGATATTCTTTCTCTGATGGTCTCTCTCCGGCAAAAAGAAATGTCATATGGGCAGATTGCGGATATTATAAATCAAAAAGGAATACAGACGCCACAGGAATATAGGAAAAGCGGAATGGTGTACCGCAAAGACTTTTCGGAACAACAGGATGAAAATTCCCGGCGACGGGAAGAAAAATCGGTCAGCGAGAAGGCTGTTCCGGAAAACGGGGAGTGGTTGCAGGGAGAAGCACAATCTACGTCAAAGTGGGACGCTTCCGGGGTACGTCGCATCATTTTATCGCACACCAGAGGGGATTACCACACGGCTTAATACAATTTCTCCGGTTTCACTGACGTCCTTTACTTCACTTTCCGGAATCTTTGGGGGATAATCTCCATAAAGGGTATGAGGGGGAATGACAAAAAGCTCGCTGTTATCATTTTGTGTTTCAAATTGCGGAATCAGCGAAATATTCTGCAACGAAATCTGTCCCGAAAGGATCTCAGCACCGGAAATAACAGTAGGTTCGAAGCCGGGGGCGGTAATTCTCAGGTTAAATACAGAGTATGGCTGGGCAGACACAGGCTTCAGACTGTACTCCAAAGGAGGTGCCGGCAGATCAATCGTATCCGTCTGGCCGTTTGAATCCGTGGTCAGCTCCTCCAGAACTTGTTCCGGCTCATTGCTGTCCGTGATCTGGACCGTTGCGTTAGAAACAGCACGGGAACTGATCATAGAGCTGACATTTACAAGCAACTGCCCGGTATCCGGACGATCCTGCTGCGTGGCATATAATTGAGACATAATGCTCCTCCATTATAAAAAGTCATTACATACTATTCTATGCCGGGAGAACGCAAAGGTGCGTAATAGACTGCCTGTTATGACAGGCTTATGGAAAAAAATCGGTAAATCAGGGAAATTGCATCGGCCAATCGCATTGCCATATGTCTTCAAAATCAGTATAATAAATTTGGACTTTTCACAGGGAATGATACAGGAGTCTGATATTTGGTGTGGGAAGTTTCAGTCATAAAATTAACAATCAGAGAGGATAACTAAAATTATGGAAACCATTAAAATCAAATATTTCACAGATCAGATTGATAAATTAGAATATATTGACGGTAAATCTGACTGGATCGATCTGCGTGCATCAGAGGATGTCACACTGAAGGCAGGAGATTTTGCTTTGATTCCACTGGGAGTAGCGATGGAACTTCCGGCCGGATATGAGGCGCATATTGTACCGCGCAGCAGCACTTATAAAAATTTCGGTGTGATCCAGGCAAACCATTGTGGCATCGTGGATGGTTCTTATTGCGGTGATAATGATATGTGGAGAATGCCGGTGATTGCCATGAGGGATACCGAGATTCATGTGAATGACAGAATCTGTCAGTTCCGCATTATGAAAAATCAGCCTCAGATCCAGTTCAATGAGGTAGAAAAGCTGATGGGGAAAGACAGAGGAGGCTTTGGAAGTACCGGAAAGCAGTAAAGGGTACAAGAAAAACGGGAAGAGAATAAATAAAAGGAAAGGGCATATTAGCAGATAGGAGTATTCGCTGGTATGTCCCTTTTTGGTATTAGAACTTACCAGGATTTTTATTTTTGGAGATAAGTCATTGCGCTTGTCTCTGATATCTGATAAATCTCGCAGAGCTTTGCGCAGATAAAAGTGTCATCACAGCCCATACTTTGCAGCATAGTGATGGTGTTATGGATAGCCTGTGATATTTTTTCATTTCTTGAGTTTTACTCCTTTCGAACAGTGGGTGTCAATGACAAAAGATACTGAATTTGTCTGAAAAAGATTTGAATTGAGAATTTATAGATCTCGAACTACTGACAGATAAGAAATATCTGAAATTGAAAGTGATTATAGCATGCAGAGTCGGAGAAAACTATTGTTAAAACGAACAATATGACAAATCTAAGAAATTTGCAGGAATGCCCTTGCATCGTATATTTAAATTGATATAATGGTCTTTAAAAAGTATTAGAAAGCAATTTGCTATTTGAGTTGACAGATATGGAGAAGGACAATGGAAATCAATGAAATAAAGATGCATTTAAAAGATGAAATATTAGATTATTACAGAAATAATAAAATAAGATGGAAATTTAATGAGACGATCAATCTGCATTTGCTGCTGGTGGATTACTTTGAAATCTTGAGAAAGCATATCGTGCCAAAGAAAAGAGTGGTATTGATCGCTCCGGAGCTGCTGCGGAAAATGAATACAGCGGAATATGCCGGATGGAAGGCACGGCTTTATGAAATAAAAGAAAAATTTGAAAACGGGGATAATATGAATGCTTTCCTGAGTAAAAAAGCAGATGAGAATGGTTTTAAGGATCGTTTATTGACGTGCTGGAAGATACATCATATCCACTTTTATCCGGAAAAAAAGAAGGGAGATATGCTGCTTTTTGCTGTGATCACCGAGGACCATGTGTATATGATTGATGTACTGCCGCATAACAAAAAATATGTGTTTTCGACATTTCAATTATTACATATAGTACATAATAACTGGAAAGAAATATTTGAACCGTATCGCATGAGAGGAATTACCGGAGTGGAGGAGGTGATTTCCAAAGATGAAGATGTCGAGAAATTCCGAAAAAGCGGAATCAGCACAGTGGTACAGTTGGGGAAGGATGTGTACGCATTGGATATGATGGCGTCCGACGGGCACAATGCCATGGATGTTATGTACGCCAATCAGATATGCAATTCTCTGGCATTGAATGAAATGAAGGGGATTTTTAAGCCGTATCAGTTAAAAGATCTGTCTTTAACGTATAAAGTCCGACCAAGCTTTGTGATGACGTATTATGATGCAGAGGGAGAATTGAGCGTCTGGGGAATATAGGATCTGATAGGAAAATATTGGCAAATTATAAAAAAGATTTATAACATCATAAAAATCAAGACAGTTTCGTGACAGAAACTGTCTTTTTCTTGTGCATTTTGCGCAATTTTGCACCATCAGGCAGAAAAGTGTTGCAAATTCAAATTAAGTGTGTTATCGTTTTAGTGTTTAAGGAATGTTCACATAATTGATATTATGTTGTATGTAAAATAGGGAGGAAGGAGACCGGATTATGTGGTATGTCATTCATACAATGTCCGGAACCGAGCAGAAATGCGTGCAGCAATGCAGTCAATATATTGATCCTGCGGACTATGTGGAGATGTTCGTGCCTCAGTATATATCAAAGAAGCATTTCAAGCAGGAGTGGCATGATGTAGCAAGGACACTATTTCCAGGTTACATATTTGTAGATACCGATCGTATCGAACCGATTCTGGAAGGGTTGAAGAAAGTACATCAATACACGAAGGTCCTGCGTGATGCCGATGCTATCTCTCCGATTATGGAGCAGGAGCAGAAGTTTTTATCGGATATGATGGATGACCAGCATATCGTACAATATTCCGAAGGATTTCTTATTGGTGAAAAGGTCTGTATCACCTCCGGCCCCTTGAAGCATTATCAAGGCTGTATCAAAACGGTGGACAGGCATCGACGGATCGCCAAGCTGGAAATACCGGTCTTTGGCGGGATGACCCCGGTGGAAGTGGGGTTTGGCGCCGTTCGCAGAGTCAGTCAGGAAGAATTTCACCAGATGAAACAGCAGAATATCAAGAAGTATCAGACATCCACAGAGCCGGAAACTGGTCAGGTCAAGGTACTGGAAGGTGCCTTTGCAGGAATGACAGGAAACCTGCTGGCGGCAGATCCTGAGCGGGATGAATGGACAATTGAGTTAGAGCTCTTTGGCGTGGCAACAAAAGTGACGTGTTCACGGGAAGAGATTGAGGTAACTTGATGGATCAAGATGATGTAAGTGGCGGAATTTATTCGGATACTTACATTATTTATATGGAAGAAGTCGTATCGATGGAGTGACGAGTGTCGCGCTTCGTCGTAGGACGGAGGATAAAGAGCGTGAGCGAAGCCGGAATTGCGGATTGCCTGGTGGGGCGGTCGGCGAGTGGCGGAGCACGCTCTTTTTTATTGACAGGATATTTGACATAGAATGAATGGAGATATGATTGAGAAGATGGATATACAACATGTGTATTGTGTTGGTGCTAAAAGCTTAGGTGCATATGGTGGATATGAAACATTTATTTATAAGCTTACAGAGTATCACCAGAATAATAATAATATTAAGTATCATGTGGCGTGTAAAGCCAATGGTGATGGAAGTATGGATGAGACGAAACTTGATAAGGTGAATTTGATTAATGATCATGAGTTTGTGTTTCATAATGCACATTGTTTTAAAATAGAAGTTCCACAGATAGGACCGGCACAAGCTATATATTATGATGTTGCAGCCCTGAAAGCATGTTGCAGCCATATTAAAAAAAATAAAATTTCACATCCGATTGTTTATATTATGGCATGTCGAATAGGTCCGTTTGCCAGATTTTTTTTTAATGAAATACATAAATTAGGCGGTGTTGTATACTTGAATCCGGATGGTCACGAGTGGATGAGAGAAAAATGGTCAGCACCGGTTCGAAAATATTGGAAAATATCTGAGCAAATGATGATCAAATATTGTGATTTAGCAATTTGTGATTCCATAAATATCGAAAAATATATTCATAAAAGCTACGATGGTAAGGGAATAAAAAAGAGAGATCCCCAAACTACTTATATTGCCTATGGTGCGGATTTAACATTGAGTAAACTATCTGATGACGATAAAGAATTGGTGGATTGGTATGAAAATAAAGGTTTAAAAAAGAAAGAATATTATCTTGTAGTAGGTCGTTTTGTACCAGAAAATTCTTTTGAGGTTATGATACGTGAATTTATGAAAAGTAAGAGTAAAAAGAATTTTGCGATTATAACGAATGTAAATGATAAATTTTTAGAAGAATTAGAGAGAAAATTACATTTTAAAAAAGATCCGAGAATTAAGTTTGTAGGCACAGTATATGATCAGGAGCTGCTAAAAAAAATACGTGAAAATGCGTATGCATATTTTCATGGTCACACCGTTGGAGGAACCAATCCTTCGTTGATAGAAGCATTAGGAAGCACAGATCTGAATCTCCTGGTTGATGTGGGGTTTAATAGGGAGGTAGCTGAAGATTGTGCTTTGTATTGGAGTCGAGAAGAAAATAATTTGGCAGCTCTGATCGATGAAGCAGATAAAATGAATGAAGAAAATATTTTAGAGTTAGGAAGAAAAGCTAAGGAACGAGTTGCTAAAGAATATACATGGGAAAAAATATGTGAACAGTATTTACAGACTTTTATTGATGGCCGATGAATATTTTTTATATTGTGAAAGGAAAATATAATGGATATAAATGAAAATACTGTTGCGGTAATGATGGCGACATATAATGGAGAAAAATTTTTACAAGAACAGTTAGATTCACTAATAAATCAAACATACGATAATTGGGTTTTGTTTATTAGAGATGATAATTCCATAGATGATACAAGGAAAATAATTGATATATATTGTGAACAGTATTCTGAAAAAATTCGCTTTATAGAAGATAATTCCCTGCCATCAGGAGGGGCGAAAAATAATTTTGTTGGTTTATATCAATGGGTTACGAAAAGATTTGATTTTAGCTATTATATGTTTTGTGACCAAGACGATGTGTGGCTTCCCAAAAAAATAGAACAGTCTATTAATACAATAAAAAGGGAGGAGAAGCTGGAAGAGATCCCGTTGTTGTTCCACTCGGATCTTATAGTTGTTGATCAGAAATTAAATATTATAAATGATTCGTATATGAAATATCGTGTTATAAATGGAAATGTCAATGATATAAATCATCTTCTTATTCAAAATAATGTTACAGGGTGCACAATGCTTTGGAATAAAAAATTAAATGATATTATTAAAAAAACAATAAACACAGATATTGTTATGCATGATTGGTGGATTGCTCTTATTGCCTGCTTATATGGAAAAATAGTTTTTTCTTCACGGGCCTTGATTTATTATAGACAACATAATAAAAATGTGGTGGGTGCAACTAAAGTATCATCGTTTCGATTTGTATTGTTGAGATTAAAAGACATAGATCATGTTAAATTCACGCTTTCCTCAGCTGTGGAACAAGCTGAAAATTTATATAAGTGTTCGCAAAATGTTGACGAACATATGTTAAATATATTGAAAATTTTTTGTTCTCTGAAGAAAAAAAATAAAATTCAAAAAATTAATTTAATTCTAAAATATCATTTTTTTAAACAGGGATGGATACAGATTATAGGAGAGCTATTGTTTATATGATAAATAAAAATGATTTAAGATTAAATATATTACTTCTGATGATGATATTTGTGTCATGGCAAAATTTTCAGATTGGAGGAGTATATTTTTTTATTATATTTGAATTACTATATTGTATAATAAGTTTTTTTTGCAAGAATAAAAAGATATTATTATCAACTTCTAAAATAATTAACTGGTGTTTCATATTATTAATAATTTCGGCAATATGCGGTTATCTTTCCAATTTACCGGATACTTACAAATCGTATAGTATTACAATGACAATTATTTTGTTGCCAACATATTTTTTCTATACATATTTATTGGATGATTTAAAAAAGAAAAAAATCACACTTGATAAAATAGTGGAAGCACTTAAAACAGGATTTCTGATTCAAATATGTTATTTACCATTTCAATTTTTTATGTATCATATATGGGAAATTGATTTGAATGACGTTATTTTTGTGAAATTGCTTCATTTAATGAATAATGCAAGTTTTATTCGGCAAGGAACATATTATCCTTCAGGCTTTACCTGGCATTCTGCGTTACTTGCACCGATGTTAGTGTTATCGTTTGTCTTATTTCAGTCGTCGGTTGTCCGGGGAATTATAATAATGGATTCTTTTATATGTGGAAATAATACGGCCTTACTGGGTGTCGCTTTTATTATGTTTGTATTAGCCTGCAAGAGTATAAAAGATAACAAGATTAGTAGAAATAGAGTGATTGCAATAAGTGTGGCGGTTATTACGGCGATGTTGGCATTTAATCAGATCATTAAAAAAGTAACATACATAATATACCGAATAATATATGCCAATTTAGATTCCAGTAGCAGGGCACATTTAAGTTATTATACACTGTATCCGGACATTGTTAAAAAAAGTAATATAATTAATGTTTTGTTTGGGACAGGTTATGCAACATCGGGACACGCAATTACTCAGATGAACGGTCAATATATGAGTTTAGCACATTGGGCGGTGGAAAGTGATTTGATTGATATATTAATTTCAAGGGGGATGATAGGATTTTTAATTTATTTTGGATTGTTATTATATATTGCATTTAAAGGCAAGAATATTAATTATAAATATTTTATTGTTATACTTGCTTTTTGCATTCAGGGAATTACATATAATGTTCAATTTGAGTATGTTTTTATGATTGAGTTAGTTATGTACAGTGCAGTTGTGCTTAACCTGGATTTATTTAAAAAAAGGAGAAAATGTTATGAGTAATGAGAAAGTGGTAGCGTTTTATTTGCCTCAATATCATCCGATACCGGAAAATGATAAAGCATATGGAAAAAACTTTACAGAATGGGTAAATGTAAAGAAGGCATTACCATTGTTTGAAAATCATAACCAACCAAGGATTCCTTTGGAAAATAATTATTATTCATTGCTGGATGAGAACACAATGATTGAACAGTCAAAGCTGGCTAAAAGTTATGGGATTTATGGATTTTGTTATTATCACTACTGGTTTAAAAATGGAAAGAAATTATTAGAAAAACCATTAGAAATGATGCTAAATACAAAAGAGATTGATATTCCGTTTATGCTTTGCTGGGCAAATGAAAATTGGACAAAACATTGGGATGGTGGCAATAATGAGATAATTGTAGAACAGGATTATGGTGATTACGACGATTTGATAAATCATATTGATTATTTATGCCGTTTTTTTAGAGATAAAAGGTATATAAAAATAGATGATAAGCCTGTTTTGGTTATATATAAGCCGGAAATTATCCCTAATTTAAAAAAAATAGTAGATATAATTAAAAAAAGGGTTATTGAAAATGGGCTGCCTGGAATTGTACTTATATCTCAATATCCAGACTATTATTTTTCGAATAGAAATAATGACTACTTTGATTATCATATTCAATTTCAGCCTAAATTTATACAGGACTATGAAGTTGAAGAAAAAAACTTAATTAGACGAAAAATAAAACATTTTATGTTATCTCATAATATGAATCAGATATATCAGGTCTTATTAAAAAAATATCAAAGTAAAAAGAAAAAAGCATTAATACATCGTGATTATTGTGAAGATTGGAAGAAAATTATTGACTTTCAGGTTACAGATGAGAAATTGATGGCAGGAGCATTTGTAGATTGGGACAATACTCCTCGTAATAAAAATGGTTTAGTATATGATAATGCAAATCCGCAATTATTTGAAAGATTTTTTTCTAGTCTGGTAAAAAAAGTTAACGAAGAATATTCTACAGAATTTATTTTTATTAATGCGTGGAATGAATGGGCTGAGGGGGCATATTTAGAGGCCGATGAAAAAAATCAATATGGTTATCTGGAGGCAATAAAAAGGGTTTTAAATTATGATTAAGGAATATATTAAAAGGAAAATTTTAGAGCAAAAATGGAAGAAAATTAATGGCCATAATGAAACGCTTCCCGGAAACATATTTAATATTAATAATGTTACAGTGGGGCGTTATACATATGGCCGTATTAATGTACTGATGTTTAATGATGTAAACAGGTTATTTATAGGTGATTTTTGTTCTATTGCACCACAAGTGACCTTTTTATTAAGTGCAGATCATTATACAGATCATTTATCGACCTACCCATTTAAAGTGAAGATTGTTAAGTCTGTTGAAACAGAAGGCGTTTCCAAGGGAGATATAGTGATCAAAGATGATGTGTGGATTGGTTATGGTGCTACGATACTTTCCGGAGTAACAATTGGACAGGGGGCAATTATTGCAGCGGGCGCGGTAGTGAGTAACGATGTTCCACCATACGCAATTGTTGGAGGAGTACCTGCTAAGGTTATTAAGTATCGCTTTGAACAAGATATAGTTAAGGAGCTTTTAAAGATTGATTATAGACAAATGGATCAAAGAAAAATCTGTACTCATGAAAATGAGTTGTATGAAAAAATAGTAAACGTGGATCAACTTGATTGGGTTCTTGAAGAACATAGTGATTAATTACAGAAAAGATTCCATTTTATTCCAAAGAAAGAAGAGGATTGACAGTATGATAATGGCAAATAATTTAAAAAGACAGTATGATCTTCATGCCACAGAATATGAAGAAAAAGCGTTAGAAATTCTACGTTCCGGATGGTATATTCTTGGGAATGAAGTTAAAAATTTTGAAAATGAATGGGCGAAATATATCGGAACAGAATATTGTGTCGGATTAGCCAGCGGACTTGATGCACTTTGGATGAGTTTTAAGGTACTTGGCATTGGTGAGGGCGATGAGGTGATCGTTTCAGGAAATGCATATATTGCATGTGTTATGGGAATTACCATAAACGGAGCAAAGCCAATTTTTGTTGAACCTGATATGTATGACAATATTGATGCAGATAAGATAGAAGAAGTTATTACACCAAAAACAAAAGCTATTCTTGCTGTACATCTTTATGGAACCGCTTGTGATATGACAAAGATTATGAATATTGCGCATAAATATAATTTGAAAGTAGTGGAGGATTGTGCGCAGAGTCATGGCAATCACTGGGATGGGAAAAAAGTTGGAACATTTGGTGATATTGGATGTTTTTCTTTTTATCCAAGTAAGGGATGTGGGGCTTTTGGAGATGCTGGATGTATCGTTACAGATGATGAGGAATTGGCGGATCAATTTAGAGTATACAGAAACTATGGAAGCAGGATCAGATATCAGAATGAGGTTGTTGGTGCGAACAGCAGACTGGATGAGCTTCAGGCCGGATTGCTTAGAGTTAAGCTAAGACATTTAGATGATTTTAATATTGAACGTTGTAAATTAGCAGAAAGATATTATAACGAGATTAAGAATAAACTAATAAATATGCCAAAGATACGACCAGGAGCTGATTCTTCTTGGCACCAATTTGTTATACATGTTCCGGACAGAAGGAATGAATTGGTTGATTATTTAAAAGAAAAAGAGATAGGAACTATTATACATTATCCCATTCCGCCACATTTGAGCAAAGCCTATGGGTATTTAGGTTACCAAAAGGGAGATTTTCCAATTACTGAAAAATATGCGGACGAAGTCTTAAGTCTTCCTATATATAATGGTATGACAAAAGAAGAACAAACTATAGTAATAAATGCAATAAATGAGTTTAAGTAAAGAGTACTTGTAAGGTACTATTTTTATAATAGGAGAGTTGTATAATGTTAAAAGATAAATGTCCTGTAATCCAATTTAGTGATTTGGGGGATGAAAGAGGAAAACTTGTTGTCATTGAGGGTGGACAGGCGATACCGTTTGATATTAAGAGAGTATTTTACATATATGAATCGGATTCTTCTGTTGTGAGGGGGCAGCATGCAAATCGTGAATCTGAATTTGTTCTTATAAATGTGGCAGGAAAAAGTAAGGTAAGAATAACGGACGGTACAGAAGAGTTTATTGTTGAGTTAAACAAACCGATGATGGGGGTATATATACCCAAAATGATTTGGAAAGATATGTATGATTTTTCATCCGATTCTGTTCTTTTGGTATTGGCTAGTACCCATTATGACGGAAAAGAATATATAAGAAATTATGATGAATATTTAGAGATAATGAGGAGTCAAAATGAGTAAACCGATAGTTTCATTATGTATGCCTACCAATGGAGTAATCGAGTGGGTATTTCCTGTGCTTGAAAGCATATACAACCAACAATGTAAAGAAGAACTATTTGAAGTTGTAATTACTGATAATGGAGATAATGAGCAATTTAAAAATAAGATAAAAGACTATATGAATATACACCGGAATATAGTGTATGCTGAGACGGATGCACTTCCGTTTATCAATGAAATTGAGTCATATAAAAGAGCAAATGGTGAATTGATTAAATTTGTTAATCATAGAACATTAATGGTGTCCGGAGCACTTCAGAAAATTATTGAGTTTACAACGAATAACAGAGAGGAAAAACCTGTTATATATTTTTCAAACGGTGTAATAAAAGAACTTGATAAGAAAGTATATGCATTTAAGGATTTTGATCATTTTGTAAAAAATCTATCATATTGGTCCTCTTGGTCTACCGGTATGACTATATGGAAAACTGATTTTGAAAAATTACCTGAAAATGTCAGTTCTTTTAATGAATTATTCCCACATACCAATATACTTTTTAACGAGAGAGCTCGTGGAAGATATATTATTGATAATACGATTATTTTTAACGAGTTGCCACAAGGGAAAAAAGCGAAAGGAGATTATGACCTTTTTGGAGCATTTGGTATTGAGTATCCGGGAATTATATGTGATTTACTTAGAGATGGTAGTATAACTCATAATACATATTGCTATGTTGTAAATAAGAATCTTGAATTTATAGCAAGTTTGTATTTTTGCTATTTTATTCGAAAAGACTATTGTTCATATGACTTAACAGGATTAAAACGAATGTATGGTGTTTTTTATTCTAAAAAAAGTTTAAGAAGAAAGGTTGTTATTCATTTACTTAATGGATGCATAAAAAGAGTAACAGCGAGAGGAGAATGATCATATGTCAATATTTGTGTTTAGTCAAAATGTTAAGTTAGATAGTATAGAAAAATATGCGTATTTAAGTGATGAATATAATATAATAGTTACTACGCAATATTTGTTTGAAAATGAAAAAGAATATTTGAATTTACATTTTAATGAATGTAAATTTTTTACTTTTTCTGATTTTTTGTCAGATAAAGAGATGGCCGAAATAGATGAGATTTCTTATGAATCAAATTCTATGGATTATGAAAAGTATTTACGAAACATAAAAAAAAATAAGAATGGATTAGTTTCGCAAAAGGTTATTGAAAAGTATCCTTCAACTAAGCGTTATATATTTTCCGGTGATTTAGGAATTGATTTGTCAGTTTGGAAAAAATCAGGATTTAAATATTTAAAGTGTCAGTACTATTACAAAGAACCTTTAATAACAAAAAATAAAATAAAAATAGCATTAAAAAGGATTCCGGGGCTAAAAAAAATAAAAAATTATATATTACCTAATCCAGTATATCATGATCCGGCAGAGGTATTTGCAGCAAAATATAAAGGAAGAAAGTATGTATTTTTGGGGAAATTAAATCGTATTGGTTATCGGTTGGATATAGAGTTTAAACCATCAGAAGAAGAATGCGATAAGTTGAATAAAGGAATTTTTGATACAAAAGAAAATTGTACTTATATGACAACATGGCATGAACATGGAAAGTGCAATATACCAGACGAATCAAAATATGATGTCAGATGGTCTCAGGATGGATATCTGCCTCCAAACTATTCACATAAAGATTATTTTTTTAAGCCTGAAAATGTTAAATATTATTGTTGGGATGTTCTTGGAACAAGTCTGTTTAAGAATCAAAAATTACCATATGAAATGATTCCGTTTAGAAAAAAGTTGTACTTACCAATTCCAAAATTTCCGATAAAAGCGAAAAATATATTGATCGTAGCTTCCGGATCAGGTGATTGGACTGCCTTGAAGAATCGGTCTGATGATGACATTATGGTTGAAGCTTTTGTTGAAATGGCAAGACGTTTTCCGGACATTCATTTTACATACCGGTGTCATCCCACATGGGTTCACCCGGAGAATGTTGGTGTAAATGCTATAAATCGGGTTCATGAATATTTCCAGTGGTTAAATTATCCTAATTTAACATTGTCCAGTAATATTCCGCCTATGAATACAGCGGATGGATACCAATATTCTTTTCCAAGATCTTCTTTGGAAGAGGATTTAGCAAATGCGGATTTTGTTATAGGTGAGCATTCAATTTCTATGATCGATGCAGCTTTTAAGGAAATTCCTTTTTTTTCTGTCAATTTAACGGGAAGAAGAAATTTTTTTGTTGGAATTAATGAATTAGGATTTCCCTCATGTAAGTCATTAAATGAAATTGAAAGGATGATTAAAAGTATAACTACGGACGAGTTTAAAACATCATTTTTAAAAGCGGTAAACAATTATAATAAGATGACGGATATGGAGATTTAGTAATGCATAGAGTTTTAGAAGCATATAAGAACTTGTCTAAACCGGCCAAAGCATCAGTATGGTTTATTTTATCGAATGTTATATTGAAAGGTATTTCCTTTTTTACATTACCAATATTTTCAAGACTGCTGACCCCTGATGAATATGGAACGGTATCTGTTTACAATTCTTGGGTTGCTACAGTTTCAATAATAACAACATTGACTATTTGGGGTGGGGTATTTAATGTTGGAATGGTGAAATTTGAAGATGATTACAAGAGGATGATTTCTGCATTTCAAGGATTGGCCATATCTATTACTGGGATATTTTTTGTCATTAGCTTAGTATTTATTGATAGTCTTAGTTCTTTTTTGGGAATTTCGAAATTTTTAACTATATGTATGTATGTAGAAATTTTAGCTCAAATTCCTTTTAATATTTGGTCTACGGAGCAAAGATATAAATTTGAATATAAAAAATTGATTTTAATAACCTCTTTTATTGCTATCATGAGTCCTGTTTTGGGAGTTTTAGCGGTGAAATCAACCTCTTATAAGGCTGAGGGAAGGATATTTAGTAATTTATGTGTAAGCTTTGTAGTTGGTTGTGTATTGTTTTTTGTAAATCAAATAAAAGGAAAGGCGTTTCTATCAAAGAAATATTGGGATTTTGGTTTTAAATTTAATATTGTACTGGTTCCTCATTATTTATCGACACAAATCCTAAATCAATCAGACAGAATAATGATTAATTCGTTATGTGGCAGTGCCGATGCGGGGATATATAGTGTTGCTTATAATTTTGCTTTTTTGTTATCTCTTATTACAAATGGAATTAATTCATCGCTGACACCTCATATATATCAATGTATAAAAAGAAATAAAACGGATCAACTGAAACAACAAACTACTTTTGTTGTGCTGGGTGTTGCAATTTTGACGTTAGGAATGATTTGTTTTATACCGGATATTTTTGTAATTATGCTTCCTAAGTCATATTATCCGGCTTTAAAAGTTATTCCTCCCGTTGCAGTTGGGGCTTTCTTTTTATTTTTATATCCGTTATTTGGGTCAATAGAATTCTATTATCAGGAAAATAAATATGTAACATATGCATCAGTTATTGGTGCAGCACTGAATGTCGGATTAAATTATATTTTTATAAGATTATGTGGTTTTGTAGCAGCAGCATATACAACTCTTATTTGTTATTTATGCTTTTCGGTGTGTCATTATTTATTTATGTCAAAGGTACTGAAAAAAAGTAATAAAAAGAATGATATATATGATATTAAAGCTATTTTTTTGATTTCTGCAGGTCTAATAAGTTTATCGCTGATAATGCTTTGTTTATATGATCATATGATTATTAGGTGGGGATGTATTTTTATTATGATTACAGGAGTTTTGTTAAAGAGAAAACAATTTATTTGTTTAATAAGTAGTTTGAAAAAGAAAGGGTAATATGTATGAAGAAGTTTAAGATAGGTTATACAACGGGTGTGTATGACATGTTTCATATCGGTCATTTAAATGTTATTAAAAGGGCAAAAGAACAATGCGATTATTTGATTGTAGGTGTTACGACAGATGAATTATGCTTTAAAAGAAAAAATAAGTATCCAATAATATGTGAAAATGATAGGATGGCCATAGTGAAAGAATTACGTTGTGTCGATAAAGTGATTCCACAGGAAAACATGGATAAACTTGCAGCGGTTAAAAAGTATCATGCAGATGTTGTATTTGTGGGCTCTGATTGGAAAGGCACACCTGAGTGGAATGAGTATGAGAAGGAGTTTGCAGAGGTAGGATGTACCGTCATATATCTTGATCATACGGATGGAATTTCGTCTACGATATTGAGAGATAGATTGAACAAAGGGGAAAAGGCACTATAGAAGGATGCAATGTGCCATAGAACAATTTTATAAATGATCTTTAAAAAGTTGATATATTCTCAATTTATGGTATATCAGCTTTTTTTGTCCTCACGTCCCCTTGCTATTTTAGCGTGACAATGATAGAATTACTCCATATATGGATTGATTATTCAATATATCCGTACACAACGGAATAACCAATCGGTATATTTACAGGTAATAGATACTTATTCACATTTCTATCATAAGATACAGTATGATAAGTTTAGTATGGATTAAAGGAGATTAAAATATGTGTGGTATTGTAGGTTATATCGGGAGTAAACAGGCAGCCCCGATCCTTTTGGACGGTTTGTCAAAGCTCGAGTACAGAGGGTATGATTCAGCCGGGATCGCAGTACGCGACGGAGCAGACAAGGTAAAGATCGTGAAGGCGAAGGGACGTCTCAAAGGTTTGATCGAGAAGACAGATGATGGTCATGCGGTACCGGGTACCTGTGGTATTGGTCATACCAGATGGGCAACCCATGGGGAACCGTCAGAGACCAATGCGCATCCTCATGTCAGTGACGATGGCAATGTGGTTGGGGTTCACAATGGCATTATTGAGAATTACCAGGAGTTAAAGGTAAAGCTTCTGAAAAAGGGATATGAGTTTTATTCTTCTACCGATACGGAAGTTGCTGTGAAGCTCGTAGATTATTATTATAAGAAGTATGAGCATACGCCGGTAGATGCCATCAATCATGCTATGGTTCGTATCCGCGGCTCTTATGCTCTGGCAATGATGTTTGCAGAGTATCCGGATGAGATTTATGTGGCTCGTAAGGATAGTCCGATGATCATCGGTGTGTCCGACGGAAACTGTTATGTGGCTTCCGATGTACCGGCTATTTTGAAATATACGAGAAATGTATACTATATCGGCAATATGGAGATTGGCCGTCTGGCAGATGGCAAGGCAGCCTTCTACAATCTGGATGGAGATGAGATTGAGAAGGAGCTGGTGGAGATTAAGTGGGATGCGGAAGCCGCAGAAAAGGGCGGTTTTGAGCATTTCATGATGAAAGAGATTCATGAGCAGCCAAAGGCAATCCTGGATACGATGAATTCCAAGATCAAGGATGGCAGGATTGATCTGTCGGATGTAGGTCTTTCGGAGGAGGACATTAAGGGAATCGACCAGATCTATATTGTTGCCTGCGGCTCCGCTTATCATACCGGTGTTGTGACGCAGTATGTTATGGAGGATCTGGCGCGTGTGCCGGTCCGTGTGGAGCTGGCTTCGGAGTTCCGTTACCGCAATCCGATCCTGAATAAGGACGATCTGGTGATCGTGGTGAGCCAGTCCGGTGAGACGGCAGACACTTTGGCGGGTCTTCGTCTGGCAAAGGAGCAGGGAGTAAAGACCATGGGTATTGTGAATGTGGTTGGTTCTTCCATTGCAAGAGAAGCGGATAATGTATTTTATACTATGGCAGGTCCGGAGATCTCAGTGGCAACTACGAAGGCGTACAGTGCACAGCTGATCGCAGGTTATCTGTTGTCTGTGGAGTTTGCGAGAGTGCGCGGGACGATCACGGAGGAGCAGTATCAGGGATATATTACGGAAATGAAGACTCTTCCGGAGAAGATTGACAAGATCATTGAGGATAAGGAACGCATCCAGTGGTTTGCGTCCAAGCAGGCCAATGCCCGTGATATTTTCTTTGTAGGACGTGGCATTGATTATGCAATCTGTATGGAGGGAAGTCTGAAGCTTAAGGAGATCAGTTACATTCATTCTGAGGCGTATGCGGCAGGGGAGTTGAAGCACGGTACGATCAGTCTGATCGAAGATGGTATTTTGGTGATCGGTTCTCTGACACAGGATGCTCTGTATGAGAAGACCATCAGCAACATGGTTGAGTGTAAGAGCCGTGGAGCGTCTCTGATGGGGCTGACCAATTTTGGAAATTATTCGATCGAGGATACGGCAGACTTTGTGGTATATGTACCAAAGACGGACCCTCATTTTGCTGCAAGTCTGGCAGTGATCCCGCTGCAGCTTCTGGGATATTATGTATCTGTTGCCAGAGGACTTGATGTGGATAAGCCGAGAAACCTGGCAAAGAGCGTAACGGTAGAGTAGTGATATATGATTTGCTGAGTCGATATGATGATGATAGATCCGGATTCTGAAGATATTTTGGAATCCGGATTTTTTGTATCCTGTTTTGGGTAAATGAATATATTACATAGAATGAATCTTCTCTAAGGAACCCTATCATGGAAAATGATGAAAAGCTGGATTCGGAATTTCGTTTTGCTCTGGATCTCCCGGAGCGGGAGAGGGAGCAGAGTAGTACATTAAATACAGGATATGATGAGAGTACGGCGACCTGGCGGGTGATCGTGAGGTATTATGGAGATCTGTATGAGGTGGAACGCCGGCTGCCGGGAGTACAGGTGATTCCACTTTACCATCAATACGGGATCGTGCGTGTTCCGGAGGAGCAGCTGGAGGCATTGGCGACACTGCCACAGATACAATATATGGAAAAGCCTAAGGAGGTCTATTTTTCTCTGGATGCAGGGAGAGGGGCCTCCTGTATTAATTCTGTGCAGGGGAATTTAAGTGTGGATCAGGAGTACGAGGCAGGAGATTTAAGAAACGGTCTGACCGGCAGAGGAGTGATTGTTGGTGTAGCGGATTCCGGAATTGATCTGACTCATCCTGCTTTTCGCAATCCGGATGGTACGACACGCATTCTGGCATTATGGGATCAGGGTGGAATACCGGATCCATCTGTGGGGCTGGAAGCTCCGGAAAGATATCGTCAGGGAGTGGAGTGGACAAAGGAGCAGATTGATCAGGTTCTTTTGGGAGAAAGGGAAGATATTTCTCTTCCGCAAGATACAGGTTCCGGTCATGGTACTGCAGTAACGGGCGTGGCAGCGGGAAACGGTGCAGGGTCTGCAGGGTACCGGTATCGGGGAATTGCGATAGAAAGTCCTATTCTTTTTGTAAAGCTTAGTACCGGCGGAGAAGGTTTTTCAAGAACCACGGAGTTGATGGAGGCATTGGATTATATGGTACGGAAGGCGGAATCATTTGAAATGCCGGTTTCCCTGAATGTCAGTTATGGTAATAACAATGGTGCTCATGATGGCGGCAGCTTGTTTGAGGGATATATTTCTCAACTGGCAGGTGTATGGAAAAGTGTAATATCTGTTGCGGCGGGAAATGAAGGGGATGCCAGACATCATGCCAGAGTGCGGTTGGAAAATGAACCCCGGCAGATTCGGTTTGTGATCGGAGCGGGGGAGAAAAATTTAAGTCTGCAGATGTGGAAGCAATATACGGATGATTTTACGGTGTTTTTAGAAGCTCCCGATGGAACAAGGATATTGATCGAAGAGACAAGGGAAGTAAGGCGATATGAACTGCAGAGAACATGGATTTATGTGTATTACGGGGAACCAACGCCGGCGCAGATCAGGCAGGAGATTTATATGGAGTGGCTGCCCACGGAGGGACAGGAAGGAGTTCTGCCGGAGGGGGTATGGAGTTTGTGGCTGATCCCGGAGAAGATTACGGGAGGTGTGGTAGAGCTGTGGCTTCCCACCACGGAGTTGGTTGGTCTTTCCACAGGATTTCTGGAGCCGGAGCCGGATACGACCATGACGATACCGGCTACAGCTGATGGTATTGTGGTGGTGGGAGCATATCAGGTGTCAAATGATGTGGTTGCCTCGTTTTCCGGACGGGGAAATACAGCGGATGGAAGGATGGCACCAACCCTTGTGGCACCGGGGGTAGAAGTGGTTACGGCTGCGCCGGGGGGACGATATACAGCCCGGACCGGAACTTCAATTGCAACGCCCTTTGCGGCCGGTTCAGCGGCATTAATGATGGAATGGGGGATTGTGCAGGGCAGTGATCCATATCTATATGGAGAGAAGATAAGGGCATATTTGATGAAAGGGGCAAGAAAGCTGCCGGGGCAGGAGAGTGTACCGGATAAAAAAGCAGGCTGGGGAGCACTTTGTCTCGCAGCCAGCCTGCCAAAGTTATTATAGTTTTATAATAGTCCCTGTTTAATAAAACCAGCCAGTTCCTCTGCAAAATAGGTGATATAGATATCAGCTCCGGCACGTTTTGCAGCAATCGCTGTTTCGCAGATAATGGCATCCTCATCGATCAGACCGAGACTTGCCGCTCCCTTGATCATAGCATATTCACCACTGACGCTGTAGGTAGCCATCGGAACATTTGTCCGGTCCTTAATCTCACGGATCAGATCGCCATAGATCATAGCAGGCTTTACCATAATAATGTCTGCACCCTCGTTAATATCGGCGAGTGCCTCTTTTACAGCTTCCCGGCGGTTATGGTAATCCATCTGATAGGTGCGTCGGTTGCCAAACTGTGGTGCGGAGTCTGCAGCATCCCGGAAAGGTCCGTAGTAAGCAGAAGCAAACTTTACAGCGTAGGACATGATCGGTGTGTTTAAGTGGCCATGGGAATCAAGGCATTGGCGAATCGCCGTGATACGGCCGTCCATCATATCGGAAGGAGCCACCATATCAGCTCCGGCCTCCACCTGGGAGAGGGCAATCTTTGCCAGGTATTCCAGAGTAGCGTCATTGTCTACGTCATGGTTATGAATGATGCCACAGTGACCGTGGGAGGTGTATTCACACATGCAGACATCTCCGATCAGGTACATTTCCGGATAGTTCTTCTTTGCTTCCCGGAAGGCGCGCTGGATGATGCCGTTTTCATCGTATGCCTGGCTGCCCACCTCGTCTTTGTGGTCCGGAATGCCAAATAGCATGATCTTATTGACTCCGGCACTCAGAAGCTGTTCCAGTTTTTCACCCATACGGTCTACTGTGTAGCGGTTCTGGCCATACATAGAGGGGATTTTTTCAACTTTGTTCTGACCGTCCATTACGAACATTGGGTATACCAGATCAGAGATATCCATATGTGTTTCCTGTACCATTTTGCGGAGACGTTCGTCTGTGCGAAGTCTCCGGCCTCTCATAAATTCTGTCATTGTAATTATGCCTCTTTTCTATATCGTAATAAATAAAAGGAAAAATTTCCTGATATATTGAGAAAGCATGCTTTCCTATGAAGGGAAAACATGCTTTTTTAATGCTTCAAAACTTTCTTTACTAATAACGTGTTCCATACGGCATGCATCCTCGGTAGCAATCTCCTCCGGAACTCCGAGCCTGATAAGCCAGCTTGAGATGAGCTGATGTCTTTCGTAGATCATTTCCGCGATTTCGCGGCCTGAGTCTGTCAAATATATGTATCCGGCATCTGTTACAGTAATGTGCTGCTTCTGACGAAGATTTTTCATTGCAATGCTGACGCTTGATTTTTTGAAACCGAGCTCCGTCGCAACATCAACAGATCGAACCACCGGCAGTCGTTTGCTGAGGATCAGGATCGTTTCCAGATAATTCTCAGCAGATTCGGTATTTGCCATAAATATTTTCCTCCATACCATTTAATCCGTCCGAAACTCCGAACGTCATTTCATATAAAATAAGTATAACACTTTTAAAATCAGAAAACAAGAAAAGAAAATGAAAAAAGTTCTTGACATCTAATAAATGTTAGCGTATACTAACCATCGTAAGTGATAGATAAGTCATTCTCATTTACAAGATTAAAGAGGCGGTATACTCGAAAGAGTGATTCCCATTGGGGAGGTTTTTCTAATGATGCAGAAGGATTTGATCATTCAAAAATTGAGAGAACAGGGATGCCGTATTACGAAACAGCGTCTGATGATCTTGGATATCATTTTGCAGGAGGACTGTTCCTGCTGTAAGGAGATTTATTACAAGGCATCAAAGCTGGATCATAAGATCGGTTCTGCGACAGTGTATCGTATGATCAATACATTAGAAGAGATCGGAGCAATCAGCAGGAAGAATATGTATAAGGTTTCATGTTCTATGGATTGTGCAGCGGACTGTGGTCATGCCTGTACGATTGAGTTAGAGGATGGTTCCAAGCTGCAGTTTTCGGAGCAGAAGATGAGCCAGATCATCCAGTCAGGTTTAGTTGCCTGCGGATATGCAGTAGAACACAGCGTAAAGGGCTTTACCAAAGGGGCGGTATGTCACCATGATGAGCTGACGCTGAAGGAAAGTGCAGGTCTTTTATAAGATTCTGCCGATGAACATGCTTACAAGAACATATAACATATGCCAAGGGGCAGAGAAATTGTTTGATTTCTCTGCCCCCTCCTTTTATAATATGATGCAAGGGTTAAAAGCAGATAGCAATGGAGCGATCCATGGCATCAGTTAGGTTTAAAATACGTTACTTCTAAATAACATAATGGAGGCAATAATGATTACCAGTGAAAATAATGTAAAATTAAAAGAAATGATAAAACTGCAGAAAACTGCCAGACACCGCAAAAAGGAAGGACTATTTGTGGCGGAGGGGATCAAACTTGTGCAGGAAGCAGCCCAATACGGAAAACTCCGGCAGGTACTGATCCGGGAAAGCCTGTGGATTACAAAATGGCAGGAGAAGCCGGAAAATGAGATCGCAGCGGAATTTTCAGGAAACGAAAGGCATGTGGGGGTGGATGTGGTGCCGGATGATCTGTTTGATCAGGTGGCAGATACGGTAACACCACAGGGAATCATTGGAATGGTAGATATGCCGGTCTATTCTTTGGAGGAGATTCTTAACAGCCGGTCAAGATTATATCTGATGCTGGATGATCTGAGAGATCCGGGGAATCTGGGAACGATGATCCGTACTTCGGAGGCTGCGGGAGTGGCAGGTGTGATCATGAGTAAGGGAACCGTGGATCTTTTTAATCCCAAGGTGGTCCGTGCGACGATGGGAGCGATTTTCCGTGTTCCATTTATATATGTAGACAGTCTGCCGGAAACAATCATGCAGATGAGAAAAAAAGAAATTTCTGTTTACGGAACGATTCTGGAGGAGAGCAGGGTTTATGATGATCCGGATTATACAAAGCCGTCTGCTGTCGTTGTGGGAAATGAGGCGAATGGAATCAGCCGGGAGGTGAGGGAAAGTCTCAGCGGAAGAATTCACATTCCAATGGAAGGCAGTGTGGAGTCGCTAAATGCGGCTGTTGCCGCTGCGGTAGTGCTTTATGAGGCATCAAGACAGAGAAGAAAAACGGACTAGAGTATATTGCTATTTCAGTGGAAATATGCTATATTCATACAAATAAGTAGTATACACCAAAGGAGGTGTTTCCATGAGCGGTTTGTCGGGAATTTTTACATTCCGGCTGCAATCTTTGCTGCAGTCGCTTTTTCGGACCGATGAGAATTATATTTTTTTCTGGTTGATCGCATTAGTGGCATTTTTGATCATTGAGATCATTACATTAGGGCTGACAACCATTTGGTTTGCAGCAGGAGCGCTGATCAGTTTTATTGCAGCATGGCTGGGACAGCCGTTGGGAGTACAGCTTGTCTTGTTTTTTGTTGTTTCATTTATATTATTGATCTTTACCAGGCCGGTTGTTCAGAAACGTCTGAACGGTTCGAGGGTAAGGACAAATGTCAACAGCATGATCGGCAAAGAGGGAAAGGTGACCGAGTTGATCGATAATTTCAACGAAACGGGATGCATCATTGTTGACGGGATGGAATGGACTGCCAGAGCGGCAGAGGAAGGAAAAAGGATCCAGGCTGGCCGGAAGGTAGTGATACAGGAGATACGGGGAGTGAAAGCAATCGTAAATCCTGTGTCGGACGATATAGAATAGATCGCATTGCGGGAAAATCTATATATCGTATTCCGGACAGATTAATCAGCACATTTATAAAGGAAAGGAATCAAAAATGGAATTAGCAATTATTATTTTACTTGTCATTGTAGCAGTTGTTGCCGTATCCTGCATTCATATTGTACCGCAGGCAAAGGCGTATGTTGTAGAGCGTCTGGGAGGTTATCAGAGCACATGGGATGTGGGACTTCATTTCAAAGTGCCGTTTATTGACCGTATCGCCAGAAAGGTAAGTTTGAAGGAGCAGGTTCTGGACTTTCCGCCACAGCCGGTAATCACAAAGGATAACGTAACCATGAGAATTGATACGCTGATCTTTTTCCAGATCACCGATCCGAAGCTTTACACATATGGTGTTGAGAATCCGATCATGGCGATTGAGAATCTGACAGCGACCACACTTCGTAATATTATCGGTGAGCTTGATCTCGATGAGACACTGACATCCCGTGAGATCATCAATACCAAGATGAGATCCTCTCTGGATACTGCGACAGATCCGTGGGGTATCAAGGTAAATCGTGTAGAGCTTAAGAACATTATTCCTCCACAGCCGATTCAGGAGGCAATGGAGAAGCAGATGAAGGCAGAGCGTGAGAAGCGTGAGGCCATCCTGATCGCACAGGGTGAGAAGCAGTCTGCGATCACCGTAGCAGAGGGACATAAAGAGTCTGCAATTCTGGAGGCAGAGGCAGAGAAGCAGGCAGCAATCCTGCATGCGGAGGCACAGAAGGAGGCAACGATCCGTGAGGCTGAGGGTCAGGCACAGGCAATTCTGGCGGTGCAGAAGGCGAACGCCGATGGTATCCGTATGCTGAATGAGGCTTGTGCATCGAAGGAAGTTATCGAGCTCAAGAGCTTGGAGGCATTTGCGAAAGCAGCAGATGGAAAGGCGACAAAGATCATTATTCCATCAGAGATACAGGGACTTGCAGGAATGGTTAGTTCCGTGACAGAAATTGCAAAATCTTCCGGAGATAAATAATATATTTTATTTGAAGAGATTAATTTCCTGCACAGCTCCTGCTGGCAGGAAATTTTCCGTTTATTATGAATTGATTCGTAAGGATAAATAACAGAGAAAGGCAGGAAATGATAATGAACTTAGTAGGTAAGAACTTTTTGACATTAAAGGATTTCTCCCCGGAGGAGATTACATATCTGCTGGAGTTGTCTGCAGAGTTAAAGGACAAAAAGAAAAAGGGAATCCCGGTCAATAATTATGTGGGAAAAAATATTGCCCTGATCTTTGAAAAGACAAGTACCAGAACAAGATGCTCCTTTGAGGTGGCTGCCCACGATATGGGCATGGGGGTGACATATCTTGATCCTCAGGGGTCACAGATTGGCAAGAAGGAAAGTATTAAGGATACTGCTCGTGTGCTTGGCAGAATGTTTGATGGTATTGAATATCGCGGCTTTGAGCAGAGCATTGTGGAGGAGCTTGCTAAATATGCCGGAGTACCGGTATGGAACGGTCTGACCAATGAGTATCATCCGACACAGATGCTGGCAGATCTTCTGACCATTCAGGAGCACCTTGGCAGATTAAAGGGTGTGAAGCTGGTTTATATGGGAGATGCCCGTTACAATATGGGAAATTCCCTGATGATCGCCTGTGCTAAGATGGGCATGCACTTTGTGGCATGTACCACAAAGGATTATTTCCCAAATGAGGAGTTGGTGGCACTGTGCCGTGAGTATGCGAAGGAGTCCGGTGGTTCTGTGACATTGACAGAGGATGTAGAGAGCGGCACGAAGGGCGCAGATGTGCTTTATACGGATGTATGGGTTTCCATGGGTGAACCGGAGGATGTATGGGCAGAGCGTATCAAAGCCCTTTCTCCATATCAGATCAATAAAAAGGTAATGGAAAATGCAGGACCACAGGCAATCTTTATGCATTGCCTTCCGGCATTTCATGATCTGGAAACAGGGATTGGCAGACAGGTTTATGAGAAATTTGGTATGAGTGAGCTTGAGGTGACAGACGAGGTGTTTGAGTCAGAGGCGTCTGTAGTCTTTGACGAGGCAGAGAACCGTATGCATACCATCAAGGCGGTTATGACGGCAACATTAGAGCCAACGAGAAAATAATAATGGAGTGATTTTTTGAAAAAGGAAATACTTCAAATGCTTCGGGGGGCAGGAGAGGATTATATCTCCGGTCAGGTTTTGTGCGAAAAACTGGGCGTTTCGAGGCAGGCGATTTGGAAAAATATAACACAGTTGAAAGAGGCAGGCTATCAGATTGAGTCCCAGCCCAAAAAGGGATATCGTCTGGTGGAGTCAGCAGATAAGCTGGTAGGAGCGGATATTGAGAGCCGTTTGAAAGCTGATTGTCTGTGCCGCAAGGTAGAATGCCTGGAGCAGGTGGACTCGACAAATACCAGAGCAAAGCAGCTTGCGGAGCTTGGGGAGCCGGAGGGAACTCTGGTGGTTGCTGAGGAGCAGACGGCAGGCAAGGGCCGTAGAGGCCGGGGGTGGGCTTCAGAGCCTGGCATCGGGATATGGATGAGTTTGATCCTCAGACCAAGGCTGAAGCCGCAGCAGGCAGCAAGTGTGACGCTGGTGGCAGCTATGGCGGTGGCGAAGGGAATTCGGGAGTGCTGTGAGTTGGAGACCGGGATCAAATGGCCAAATGACGTGGTGATCCATGGCAAAAAAGTCTGTGGTATCCTGACAGAAACAAGTTCGGAGCCGGATTATATTCATTATGCGGTACCCGGGATCGGGATCAATGCCAATACGAAAAGCTTTCCGGAGGAGCTTGCTGACCGGGCAACCTCTATTTATCTGGAAACCGGACGGAAAACAGACCGAAATGCGTTGATCGCAGCGGTGATGAATGCTTTTACAGATTATTACAGAAAATATCTGGAGACAGGAGACTTATCTCTGCTGTTGGAGGAATATGACCAGATGCTGGTCAATAAGGACCAGGAGGTTCTGGTGCTTTATGGCATGGCGGAGGAAGCAGATCCGAAGAAGATGCAGAAGGGAATTGCCAGAGGAATTACTTCTTCCGGGGCATTGTTAGTAGATACGGATGAGGGCATGAAGGAGATTGTATCCGGAGAGGTGTCTGTACGAGGCGTTTACGGATACGTTTAAAATAATAAAAGAAGGAAGAGACAATGGACGATTTATTTGATGATGATATTCTGCAGCCGGCACCGGAAGTAGACGGGATGGTGATACTCAGTGTAGCGAATGCCTACAAAAAGCAGTATTATCTCAATCCGAAATTTGCAAAGCTGCCGGAAACGATTCAGGAGGAACTGCAGATCATGTGCGTGCTGTATACAGCGGATGTGGGAGGCATTCTGACCCTTCGCTTTGATGAGGAGGGAAACCTGTTGTTCCACGTCACCTCGGAGGAGGACGATTACTTCTTTGATGAGATCGGCAGTGTATTAAAGATCAAGGAGATCCAGAGGGAGAAGCAGGAACTTTTGGAAGCATTGGAGCTGTACTACAAGGCATTCTTTTTAAAAGAAGATATCAGTGGTCTATTAAGCGAATAGTGTGAGCAGTACCGGGTGAGATTTACAACACGATACAGATAGGTCATTGCATAAAAATACAGGAGGAAAGGCAATGTTATTAGCGGTAGATGTAGGTAATACAAATATAACCTTTGGCGTATTTGATGGAGATGAAATGGTAACACGTTTTCATTTTTCAGTGCGGATATCAAGAACATCTGATGAATACGGCAGCATGATCTGTGATATTTTGGAGAGAAAGGGGTTTTCGGCAGATTCCATTGATCAGGTGATCGTGGCTTCTGTTGTGCCAAAGATCATGTATTCATTTAACAGTGGTATCATCAAATACCTGGGATGCCATCCGATCATTGTGGGAGCCGGGATCAAGACCGGAATACGGATAGAAACAGCTAATCCAAAAGAAGTTGGACCGGACCGGATTGTGGATGCAGTTGCGGCACATACTTTATATGGAGGACCGATCATTGTAGCAGATTATGGTACAGCTACAACATATGACCTGGTGACCAGGGACGGAGCTTTTTTGGGAGGAGTGATCAGTCCGGGTGTGAAGATTTCAGCCAATGCTCTTTGGAACGATACGGCAAATCTGCCGGAAATCGAGATCAAGTGTCCGGAGCATGTGGTGGCAAAGGATACGATTACGGCAATGCAGGCGGGACTTTTCCTTGGAACCGTGGGACAGTCCCAGTATATTATCGATAAGATTAAAGAGGAATCAGGGCTTAAGGATATCAAGGTTGTTGCGACCGGTGGACTTGGAAAAATGATCTCAGATTATACGGAGGAAATTGATATCTATGACAGTAATCTGACTCTGAAGGGGCTGCAGATTATCTTTGATAAGCAGAAAAGGGTGTAAAAGATGGCGAATCGTATACCTGCAGCACAAAAGTGTGTGGGTGGAGAAAGGAATATAAGATTATTATGGAGGATCAGGGATTTCGAATTGGAGAGGTACAGATCCCCGGAAAGCTTGTATTAGGACCAATGGCAGGGGTAACAGACCTGCCATTTCGTCTGTTATGCAAGGAGCAGGGAGCCGATCTGGTTTATACGGAAATGATCAGTGCCAAGGGCATTTATTACAAGAATAAAAATACAGAGCTGCTCTGGATGACGGAGGAAAAGGAACGTCCGCTGGCGTTGCAGTTGTTTGGTTCGGAGCCGGAGTTGATGGCAGAGATGGCAGCACAGATTGAGCACAGGGATTTTGATATTCTTGATATTAATATGGGATGCCCGGTGCCCAAGGTGGTCAATAACGGAGAGGGATCGGCCCTGATGAAGGATCCTGTTCTTGCAGGCGAGATCGTGAAGGCCATTAGCAGACGGATTCGGAAGCCGGTCACGGTGAAGTTCCGAAAAGGGTTTGGCGCGGAGGATTGTAATGCGGTAGAGTTTGCAAAGCGTATGGAGGACTGTGGTGCATCAGCGATTGCAGTTCATGGACGCACAAGGGAACAGTATTATGGTGGAAAGGCAGACTGGGACATTATCCGTCAGGTCAAGGAAGCCGTGGATATTCCGGTGATCGCCAGCGGAGATATCTTTACGCCGGAGGATGCGGCGGCTTGTCTGAAGCAGACCGGCTGTGATGGCCTGATGCTTGCCAGGGGTGTTCGTGGCAATCCATGGCTGTTTCATCAGATCCGCCATTATCTGGCAACAGAAGAGGAAGAGGAGAAGCCGTCTCATGAGGAGATGGTGGCAATGATCCTTCGCCATGCGCGGATGCTCATTGAATGTAAGGGTGAGCTTATGGCAATGCGGGAGATGCGGAAACATGTTGCTTGGTATACGGCGGGATATCCGGGATCAGCGTCTCTTCGCCGGCGCGTCAATGAGATAGAGAAATACGAGGATCTGGAACGTCTTATGAAGGAAGCATCAAAGCGTTGATTTTACAGGGGTTTGACAAATCTATGTTCGGAAAAAGTGTGCGCTGAGAACGATTTCAAAGAAAATTTGAAAAAATATCCATATTCCTATTGACAAAGTAGGAATATGGATGTATGATAGGTACATCTTAATAATCATAGTAAACCGATAGGAAAACAAAAATAGCTTATCGAGGGAAAAAGAACATAGAAAGTGAGGATTATCGTATGAGCAAAAAGACATATTCAGAGAGAGAATTAAAATTTGAAACAAAGCAGCTTCATGTAGGACAGGAGCAGGCGGATTCGGTGACAGATGCAAGAGCAGTACCGATTTATCTGACATCTTCTTATGTATTCCATAACAGCCAGCATGCAGCAGATCGTTTCGGTCTCAGAGATGCCGGTAACATTTACGGAAGATTAACAAACCCGACCGAGGATACCTTCGAGCAGAGAATTGCCGCTCTTGAGGGCGGTGTGGCAGCTTTGGCAGTAGGTAGTGGTGCAGCAGCACTTACGTATGCATTCCAGGCAGTAGCACATAAAGGAGATCATATTGTAGCAGCTAAGAATATTTACGGTGGAACCTACAATCTTCTGGCACATACTCTTCCGGATTACGGCATTGAGACAACCTTCGTAGATCCATTTGATTATGAAGGAATTGAGGCAGCCATCAAGGAGAACACCACAGCGATCGAGATTGAGACTCTGGGTAATCCAAATTCTGAGGTGGTTGATATTGAGCGCATTGCAAATATTGCACATTCCCATAATATTCCATTGATCGTAGATAATACATTTGCAACCCCTTATCTGGTACGTCCGATCGAGTATGGTGCGGATATCGTGATCCATTCTGCAACAAAGTTCATCGGTGGCCACGGTACAACTATCGGTGGTGTGATCGTAGACAGCGGTAACTTTGACTGGACCTCCAGCGACAAGTATCCATGGCTGGTAGAGCCAAACGTATCTTACCATGGTGTAAGCTTTGCAAAGGACTGCGCACCGGCAGCATTTGTCACATACATTCGTGCCATCCTTCTTCGTGATATGGGTGCAACACTTTCTCCTGTTCATGCATTTATCTTCCTGCAGGGTCTTGAGACATTATCTCTTCGTGTAGAGCGTCACGTTGAGAATGCTCTGAAGGTAGTACAGTTCCTGAAGGATCAGCCACTGGTTGAAAAGGTAAATCATCCATCGGTATCAGAGGATCCGGAGCAGCAGAAGCTTTACAAGAAGTATTTTCCTAATGGCGGCGGTTCTATCTTTACCTTTGAGATCAAGGGTGATGCAAAGAAGGCACAGGATTTCATCGATCAGCTGGAGCTGTTCTCTCTGCTTGCCAACGTAGCAGATGTGAAGTCCCTGGCAATCCATCCTGCATCTACCACACATTCAGAGTGCAACGAGGCAGAGCTTCTGGATCAGGGTATTAAGCCAAATACCATCCGTCTTTCTATCGGTACAGAGCACATCGATGATATCATCGAGGATCTTGCCGAGGCATTTAAGGCAGTCCGGTAATTCAAAGAACATGTGTAAAATTCTCCTATATAAATAAAATGGGTAGATCCCAATAAAAATCCGGCTGGGGCAATTTATGGCTCCGACCGGATTTTTGTTGTTATAATAGCGCTGGCCGACCGCTATCTCTTTTTTGTCCTGAAAAGTATATAATGCTATTGTCTCCGGATTAAGATTATGTTATGCTTGAAAAACGCCTCAAATGATAGTGGCGTGCATAAACACGGAAGAATGATTTTGAAGGAGATAATCGGATATGAGAGAACGCTCTGTATATAAAAAGGCATTGACACTGGCAGTACCGATGATGATCCAGAACGGTATTACCAATGCGGTGAGTCTTGTGGATAATCTGATGATGGGAAGTCTTGGCAGGGTGTTTCCATCATTGTACGATACCACAGAGGAGGTACGTCACTTAGGACAGTGGTTTATTATTATCACAGCAGTATTCTTTCCGATACAGGGAGTTTTGAATGTTTTTTATTTTACCCTTCGTTCCGGTGGAAAGACAGTGATCACCTTTTTGTTTGACAGCGTGTTTACCTGGGTGGTATCCGTCAGTCTTGCGTTTGCATTGTGCAGTTATACGGCACTTCCGGTGCTGGCGGTATACGCATTGGTGCAGTCTGCGGATCTGGTCAAGGTGGTAGCTGGACATATTCTGGTGAAAAAAGGTGTCTGGATCACTAATCTTGTGGTAAACTAATAAATGTAATAACTTAAAAAGGAGATTAAACAACGAGGAAAATATGACCGATCAGAAAAATCAAGGGAATCAAAGAAATCAGAGAAATCAGGAGACAGATCCGGGACTTCAGGGAAATGAGCGGATCGAGGCTGCCATTGCAGGCTTGCAGCAGGAGGCTTCTCCGGAGCGTCTGGCGCACACCCTGACAGTAATACGTCAGAGAATGCGGGAAGGCGGTCAGTTCATCATTGCGGTGGAACCGCCGAAAGGGGATGACCAGCTTCGGATTCAGGCAGTCCGGACGGAGAATGGACAGAGTTGGTGGACCGTATTTTCAAGCTTTGAGGAGGAGCTGAAGGGCAGTGACAGTGTAAAGTCAACTTTTCTGACAGATATGGGACAGTTATTTACCCAGGCAGTACAGACAGAGGAAATACAGGGGATTATATTAAATCCGTGGAACCGGACATTGATGTTAGACAAAGCTCTGATTCAGGTGATACTGGGACAGAAGAAATAGTACAGCCGTATTAGAAAACCGGCAATTCAGATGGAATATTACTTATAAATATATAGTTCCATCCGGATTGCCGGTTTTTATTGTGTGGGAGAAAAAACGTTGGTTTTGCTCATTTTAGTGTATAGGAAAATGCTCGTAGCGTAGAGGGAAGCCAACGAGAATTGCGAAGCAATTCTTGGAGGGAAAAACGCTGGTTTTTCCCTTTTTTACTGCTATATGTGGTGCCAATGAGAACTTTTATTGAGAATCTTTCTAAAACTTATTGACAAAGAGGGCATTTTGTATTAGATTATTTGGTGGTTAGAGATTTCTAACTAAAGAGAGTGAAGACTGATATACAATAGGTGCTACTAATTAGAGGTAGTAGAGAATAAGCATAGCTATATAATACAAAGTAAAGTGAGGAATAATTTATGAGTCTTGATGAAGCAGTTTTGGGAACGGAGTACATTATCAAGGATATTTCAACCAGTGATGAGGAAATGAAATCATTTTTATTTTCGCTGGGATGCTACAGTGGTGAGCCGATCACGGTTGTATCGCGCAAAAAGAACAACTGCGTTGTGTCGATTAAGGACGGACGCTACAACATTGATATTGATCTAGCGAAAGCTATTTTAATATAATCATACAATTAAAAACTATAACACATAGTTTGATTAAGGAGGTTTCTTTATGAGAATTGCGTTAACAGGTAATCCCAATAGTGGTAAGACCACTATGTACAACGCATTAACGGGAAGAAATGAAAAAATTGGTAACTGGGCCGGTGTTACCGTAGATAAGAAAGAGTATCCGGTCAAGAAGGATCACTACAATGGTTCCAAGGAACTGATCGCAGTCGATCTTCCAGGTGCATATTCTATGTCACCATTTACCTCTGAGGAGAGTATTACAAGTGGTTATGTAAAAAATGAGCATCCGGATGCGATCGTCAATATCGTAGATGCAACAAACTTAAGCCGTAGCTTATTCTTTACAACACAGCTTCTGGAGCTGGGAGTTCCGGTTGTTGTTGCATTGAATAAGAGTGATATCAATGAGAAAAAGGGCAATAAGATTGATGAGAAGACATTGTCTGAGAAGCTTGGCTGTCCTGTGATCAAGACGACATCTACAACAGACACCGGTCTGAAGGAAGTGATCCAGACAGCTGCTGATCTGGAAGGAGCCGGACAGAAAGCACCATATGTACAGGGTGACATTAATCTTCATGATAAGAAGGAAGTAGAAGCTGCTGACCGCAAGCGTTTCGAGTTTGTAAATGCAATTGTAAAGCAGGTTGAGAATCGTAAGGTTCTTACAAAAGAGAAGAATGTCGGAGATAAGATCGATGCAGTTTTGACAAATCCGGTATCCGGACTTATCATTTTTGCAGCAATTATGTTTCTGGTATTCTACATATCACAGTCAACACTTGGTACATGGCTGGCAGATATCCTTGTAGGATGGATCGAGACATTCCAGAACTGGGTTGGCGGACTTCTTGAGAATGCAAACCCGTTCTTGTATGCGTTACTCGTTGATGGTATCATTGGTGGTGTAGGTGCCGTAGTTGGTTTCCTTCCACTCGTAATGGTTATGTACTTCCTGATCGCTCTTCTGGAGGATTGTGGATACATGGCTCGTGCAACTGTCGTTCTTGACCCGATCTTTAAGAGAGTAGGTCTTTCCGGTAAATCCGTTATCCCAATGATCATCGGTACCGGTTGTGGTATCCCGGCTATCATGGCATGCCGTACCATTCGTAACGAGAGAGAGCGTAGAACCACAGCAATGTTAGCAACCTTTATGCCTTGTGGTGCTAAGCTTCCTGTTATTGCACTGTTTACCGGTGCATTCTTCCCGCATTCTAAATGGGTAGGACCTTTAATGTATTTTGTAGGAATTCTTTTGATCCTCTTAGGAGCTCTTCTGGTAAAGGCTGTTACCGGTATGAAGTACAGAAAGTCATTCTTCATTATCGAGCTTCCTGAGTATAAAGTACCTAGTCTTAAAATTGGATGTTTATCTATGTTAAACCGTGGTAAAGCTTATATTAAGAAAGCCGGTACTGTAATTCTTGTATGTAATACCGTTGTTCAGATCATGCAGTCTTTCAACTGGAAGCTGCAGGTTGTTGCAGAGGGCGCAGAGAGTACTTCTATCCTTGCAAGCATTGCCGGACCGTTCGCAACACTTCTTATCCCTGTTGTCGGTATCGCAGCATGGCAGCTTGCAGCAGCATCCATCACAGGATTTATCGCTAAGGAGAACGTAGTAGGTACACTTGCAACTGTTTATGCACTGACCAATTTTATCGATACAGATGAGCTTGCACTGGTAGGTAGTGGTAACAAGGTAGCAATGGCTATGGGTATCACAAAGGTAGCAGCTCTTGCATACCTGATGTTCAACCTTTATACACCACCTTGTTTCGCAGCACTTGGTGCGATGAACTCTGAGATGCAGAGTGGTAAGTGGCTGTTTGCAGGTATCTGTCTCCAGCTGGCAACCGGATTTACCGTTGGTTTCCTGGTATACCAGATCGGTACACTGATCACAACAGGTGCTCTTGGAGCAGGATTTGTTGGTGGTCTGATCGCAGTATGTATTTTTGCAGCAGTTATCGTATATCTGATCCAGAGGGCGAACAGAGCCATTGATACGGAGTATCAGCTGGATTAATGATCAGAAAGGGATGATGAGTTATGTCAGGTATGCTTGCTAACATTATTTTAATTGTACTCTTGGTTGTGATCGTGGGTTCTGCGGTCTGGTACATTCACAAAGAGAAGAAAAGAGGCGTACATTGTATTGGATGCCCATCAGCAGGATCCTGTACACGCTCATGTATGTCCAACAAAAAGAAATCTGTAAAAAAATAATGCAAAGATTAAAGGGGATGATGTCATGAATGCACAAACACTTTTAATCGTTGTCATTCTGATCATAGTACTGATTCCGGCAATCACCAGTACCTGGAAGCATATGAAAGGGGAAGGAGATTGCTGTGGCGGTCCGAAGGAAAAACCGGTGAAAAAGAAAATCGACGGACCGAAGCTGCGGGAGATTACTGTGCATATCGAAGGAATGCATTGCCGGAACTGTAAAAACAGGATTGAGAAGCATCTGGATGAACTGGACGGAGTCGTGGCAAAGGTTAATCTGAACAAAAAGACAGCGGTCGTATCCATTTACCAAGTGATGGATGATTCCGTAATACGGGATGTGATCGAAGGTCTGGATTTTACTGTAGTCAGTATGGAATCAAAGTAAATACCGGGATTTTATTGTAATGAGCGAAAGACGTTGAAATCGGGCAGAAGACGATCTGTGAATGGATTGTCTTCTGCCCTGTTTTATGATAAAAAATGTTTGTACATAAAAATGTTTGTAATGGATATTCGTTGATTCTCTTTTGGGGATATGGTACAATGGGTTCTATCAGTTTTTAACGGAAATAATGTAAAAGGAGCAGAAAAATTGAAAAAGAAAAGTAGTTTTAGTGGCCAGATCGGATTTGTTCTGGCAGCAGCAGGAAGTGCTGTAGGTGTAGGAAATCTGTGGCGTTTCCCTTATCTGGTAGCAAGAGACGGTGGTGGATTATTTCTGATCATTTACCTGGTGCTTGTGCTTACCTTCGGTTTTACCTTGTTGACAACGGATATTTCCATTGGACGTAAGACGGGACAGAGTGCCATTAGGGCATATGAGAGCATGCGTCCCGGTTGGAAAAAGCTGGGATTTCTGACCTTTATGGTACCGGTGCTTATCATGACATATTATGCGGTCATCGGTGGCTGGATCCTGAAGTATTTTATCGTATTTCTCACCGGAGCCAGTGGGGATGCAGCGAAGGATTCTTATTTTACAAGCTTTATTACGAATACCTCTTCGGTATGGTTTGGGTTGATCTTTATGCTGGTAACGGCTTTGATCGTTTACAATGGCGTAGAGGGCGGTATTGAGCGCTGCAGTAAGTTTATTATGCCGGTGCTGCTTATTATGGTAGTGTGTATTGCAATATTCTCTCTGACATTAAAATCAAAGGGAGCAGATGGAGTAGTACGGACAGGTCTGGATGGCTTGAAGGTATATATTATACCCGATGTGTCGGGCCTGACGGTTTCAAGATTTCTACAGGTCACACTGGATGCGATGAGTCAGCTGTTCTTTTCTCTGAGTGTGTCGATGGGCATTATGATCACTTATGGCTCCTATGTAAAGAAGGATGTGGATCTGAACAAGTCTGTTGCCCAGATTGAGGTTGTGGACACGGTTGTTGCATTTCTGGCAGGTGTTATGATCATACCGGCAATCTATGTATTTTCCGGTATGGATGGTATGTCTGCAGGACCAAGCCTGATGTTTGTGGCACTTCCTAAGACGTTTTATGCCATGGGGACTGCCGGAAGAGTGATCGGTCTGGTATTTTTCCTGCTGGCAGCATTTGCGGCACTGACCTCATGTATTTCCGTGCTGGAGTCGATTACTGCAAATTGTATGGAGATCTTTCATACAGGGCGGAAGAAAACGACACTGGTGTTAGGTTTGATCTATCTGGCGGCAACCGCTGTGATCGCTTTGGGCTACAGTCTCTTTTATCTGGAGATTCCGCTTCCAAACGGAACCACAGGACAGCTTTTAGATATTATGGATTATATCAGTAACAGCTTCCTGATGCCGTTTATTACGATCTTCTCTACGATCCTGGTTGGATGGCTTGTGAAGCCACAGTGGATTATTGAGGAGATGGAGCATCCCAATGGTAAATTCTCCAGAAAGCAGCTTTATATTGTGATGATCAAATTTGTTATGCCGGTGATCATGGTGATCCTGTTCCTGCAGTCTACAGGACTTTTGGACAGAATTCTTAGTAAATAACACTTGACAAGTACCTTGTTTGTGTTATACTTCATACATAATTACATAGTTTAAATTAAGTACGCAAAGATGTGTTCGCTTCTTTGCGTACTTTTTATTTTCTGAATTTTTGGGAGGTGGCAGCCAATGAAAAATTTTGAAACAAATGACTGGCTTGTACTCAACAGTATTATTTATAAGATCTATACGACAAATGATTTTGACGAGATGCGCAGACAGTTTCTGGAACAGATCAAGACGGTGATTGACTTTGACAGTGCTGATTTTTATCTTGTATCGGCAAAGGAGATAGAGCGGTTGGAACGGCCGGTTTATTTTAATTGTGATGAGGATCTGTCGGATATTTATGAAAGTATTGATTACAGCAGGGGGATTATGTTCAGCGGCCGCAGCATGGTTTACCGGGAGACAGATATTATATCGGATGAAAAAAGAGTCAATACGGAGTATTACAGGAGGGTTTACCAGCCAAATAACTGGCATTATGCCATGCAGATGATTTTTGGCAGGAATAAGTCCTTCTTAGGTGTAGTGACATTATACCGCACCATCGGCAAGGAGGACTTTACCTACGAAGATGTTTTTCTGATGGACATGCTCAAGGATCATATGGCGTACCGGCTTTATCAGGAAAGGACTCATCAGATGACAGCACAGGAGAAGCTGACCATGACGGAGGCGGTCAGAAAGTATAACCTGACGAAGCGGGAGCAGACGATCCTGGGGCTTTTGCTGCAGGGGATGGAGAATGCGCAGATCTGTGACCAGTTATCTATCACGGTGAATACTCTGAAGAAGCACATTTTAAATATTTACCGCAAATTAGGTATCCGCAACAGGGTACAAATGTTTAAATTAGTGAAGGAACAGGAGTAGATGATTACCTGAAAGAAGTAGAAAAATGGGGAAAATGTGGCATTGAAGTGTTGGTTTTATTGTAGTATATTATTCGCAAGCAAAGGGGCTGTTCGAATTTCGAATGGCCTCTTTTTGATATTAAGGACGTCAATAAAATATATGGAACGAATCATGTGGTGAAGGATCTCAACCTGCAGGTGGAGGAAGGAGAGTTTTTAACACTTCTCGGTTCCTCCGGATGTGGAAAGACGACAACCCTTCGAATGATCGCGGGTTTTGAGGAGCCGACGACAGGTTCCATACGAGTGGAGGGGGAAGGTACTTCTTCTGGATGAGCCGTTAGGTGCGCTGGATTTAAAGCTTCGTAAGCAGATGCAGCTAGAGTTAAAGCGGCTGCAGTATTTACCTCAGATATTACCAGAGCCCACCGTGTGATCAATGAGATCCGTGCCGGAATCACATGGATCAACTGCTACAATCCAACCTTCAATGAGGCACCTTGGGGCGGCTATAAGATGAGTGGTATTGGCAGGGAGCTTGGTGTCCATGGCATGGAGGAGTATCAGGAGGTAAAGCAGATCAATATCAATCTGACACCGGGAATCGTCGGATGGTATGAGCATTAAGGATAACAAATGAGAAAACTTTAGCAAATATGCCATAAAAAGGCGTTTCAAAGCGTGAAAGTTCTACGTTTTGAGATGCCTTTTTTCCTTGTAATCACAGGCGAAATATGGTAAACTAGCGGACGGAAAAAACAAATGATTTAGGGAGGTAACAAATGTCAGAAAATACTTGTCTTGAGAAACAGCCATTATCTCAGGAGATGCTGGACAAGATCGATGCATATTGGCGTGCTGCCAATTATCTGTCTGCCGGACAGCTTTATCTGCTGGATAATCCGCTGATGAAAGAGCCATTAACCATGGATCATATTAAAAAGAAAATCGTAGGTCACTGGGGAACCGTCCCGGGACAGAATTTCGTATATGTACACTGTAACCGTGTTATCAAGCGTTACGATCTCGATATGATCCTTTTATCCGGTCCGGGACATGGCGGAAACTTTATGATCGCCAACACATATCTGGAGGGATCTTACAGTGAGATCTATCCAAATATCAGCCAGGACGAAGAGGGTATGAAGAAGATGTTCAAGCAGTTCTCATTCCCTTGTGGTGTGCCTAGCCACTGTGCACCGGAGACACCGGGTTCCATCAACGAGGGTGGTGAGCTTGGTTATTCCATCGCACATGCATTTGGTGCTGTATTTGATAACCCGGATCTCATCGCCACAGTAATCGTTGGTGATGGTGAGGCTGAGACAGGTCCTCTGGCTACCTCTTGGCAGTCCAATAAATTCCTGAATCCGATCACAGACGGTGCTGTTCTGCCTGTTCTGAACCTGAACGGATACAAGATCAGTAACCCGACAATCTTCTCCCGTATCTCTCATGAGGAGATCGAGAGCTACTTCGTAGGCTGCGGCTGGGAGCCGATCTTTGTTGAGGGTGATGACCCGATGACAATGCATAAGCTTATGGCTGAGGCTATGGATCAGGCTGTTGAGAAGATCAAGGCAATCCAGGAGAATGCACGTAAGAACAATGATCCGGAGCGTCCAAAGTGGCCAATGATCGTTCTTCGTACACCAAAGGGATGGACGGGGCCTAAGGTTGTAGACGGACAGCAGATCGAGGGATCTTTCCGTGCACATCAGGTACCGATCACAATGGAGAAGCCGGAAGAGCATCTGCCACTTCTGAAGTCATGGCTTGAGAGCTATCGTCCGGAGGAGCTTTTCGATGAGAAGGGTACTCTGATCCCTGAGCTGGCTGAGCTGGCACCAAAGGGAGATGCAAGAATGGGAGCAAACCCACATGCAAACGGTGGTCTTCTGATGAAGGATTTAAGACTTCCGGACTTCCGTGAGTATGGCATTGAGGTAGATCCGGGTAAGACAAAGGCTCAGGATATGATCGAGCTTGGTGGATATATCCGCGATATCTTCGTATTAAATAAAGAAAATCAGAACTTCCGTATCTTCGGACCGGATGAGAGTATGTCAAACCGTCTGTACAAGGTATTTGAGGCAGAGAACAGAGACTGGAATGCAGAGCTTCTTGACTCTGATGACTGTCTGGCAAGAAACGGACGTATTATGGATGGTATGCTCAGCGAGCATATGTGTGAGGGATGGCTGGAAGGTTATCTGCTGACAGGACGCCACGGCTTCTTTGCAAGCTATGAGGCATTTATCCGTGTCGTAGATTCCATGGCTGCACAGCACGCAAAATGGCTGAAGGTCTGCAATCAGCTTACATGGAGACGCCCGATCGCTTCTCTGAACTTCATCCTGACATCCAATGTATGGCAGCAGGATCATAACGGATTTACACATCAGGATCCGGGATTCCTTGATCATATTGCCAACAAGAAAGCAGACGTTGTTCGTATGTATCTGCCACCGGATACCAACTGTCTGTTATCCTGCTTCGATCACTGCGTAAAGAGTAAGAATTATGTCAATGCGATCGTTGCATCAAAGCATCCAAGTTATCAGTGGCTCAATATGGAGCAGGCTGTAAAGCATTGTACCCAGGGTGTTGGTATCTGGGAGTGGGCTAGTAACGATGAGGGCCAGGAGCCGGATCTCGTTATGGCATGCTGCGGTGATACACCGACACTGGAGACAATGGCTGCCGTTACCATCCTTCGTGATGAGCTTCCGGAGCTGAAGATCCGCGTGGTAAACGTAGTCGATCTGTTCAAGCTGGAGTCTAATCATAAGCATCCTCATGGACTGAGTGACAGCGAGTACAATGCAATCTTCACAACAGATAAGCCAGTGATCTTTGCATTCCATGGTTATCCAACACTGATTCACGAGCTGACCTATCGCCGTGACAACCAGAACGTATCTGTTCATGGTTATCAGGAGGAAGGTACCATTACAACTCCATTTGATATGAGAGTTCAGAACGAGATTGACCGTTTCAATCTCGTAAAGGATGCGATCATGCATCTGCCACAGCTTGCAAACCGTGGTTCTTACCTGATCCAGAAGATGAACGACAAGCTTGTAGAGCACAAGCAGTACATCGCTGAGTACGGTCAGGATCTGGAAGAGGTTCGCGACTGGGAGTGGCATACACCAGACAATAAATAATGAAATATAGATTTTATTGATCGGAATGAACCGGTTTCATGCATTTGCATGGAGCCGGTTTTTTGTTTGAAAGAAGAACCGGATAATCTTAAGGAATTCTTAATTCTTTCGTATCTCCTTTCGTGATAGGATAAAGGCAAGGGAGGGAAACTTATGAAAAAGAAAATTTGTCTGATACTTATGTTTTTTACGCTTATACTGCTGGCCGGGTGCAGTATAACCAGAGAAGATCAAAAAGGGGAAAAGAAAACAGAAAAAACGAGGCAGGCATCTGCCGGAAAAGAAAATACGATCGTCTGGGCAGTCCGGGAGGATGCGAAGGTTTCGGAGAAAAATATAAAAAAAACGAATCAACTGCTTGCGAAGAAGGGATATGATCTGGCGATCAAGGTGAAAAAATTAAAGGCGGACAGAATCTATGAGAAGCAGGAAATTTATCACAATGCTCTGGAAAAAGCAGTTAAAGCCGGAGAGGTGGATGTGGCATATGTTGATGCGTGTTATGAAACAGCCCAGGGAGAAATGGCACAGTATTTAAAGAGTGGTCTTTTCTATCCATTGAATAAATGGCTTCATTCCGGGGAGGGGCAGGTCGTCTATCGGTTGTATGATAAAGAAGTCTGGAAAGGAAGCAGCGTTGATGGAGAAAATTATGTTTTACCAAATGAGATCTATTATGATATTCCGGAAGAAGTGATCGCCTTTCGTAAAGATCATGTTTCACAGAAACTGATCAAATCATGGGACGGAAGCTGGAATGATCTGTTTCGGATCATGAAAAAGGTCAGACTGTCAAAGGATGACATGATGGTGACCGGTTATCCGATGATGGATTATTTCGAAGGACGGGTGAAAAAGCGGAGATATATGATAGATGATGATATTGTTTATAATATACAGAACCAGACGGTACATCAGCCTTTTGAACTGAAAGAGTTTTATGAATATCTGTCTTTCCTGCATAAATGTTATCAAAAGGGTTATATCACCCATGCAATGGAAGATATCGTAACTTCTCAGGATGAAATAGAACATCTGGCACGGGGAGAATATGCGATGGCGTGGACCGCAGAAGAATGTCTGAACCCATCGGAACATGTTTTTGCAAGAAGATCTCTGTGTGTAAGGGGAATTCTGGGAGAAGGCACAGCGATATCCGCTTATTCTGATAAGAAAGAGAAGGCGTTGAAGCTTATGAAGATCCTTCGAACGGATGATGAGATTGCAAATACTCTGATATGGGGAGAGGGAGAAGCTGCGAAACTTTTGGATGGAGATGGCTATGTCAAAAAATCCATAGAAAGAGTCAGTGACCGGTCTGCATTTGGACTGAATGATGGGATTTTTCAGCAGAAAGAGGAGGATGTGACACCGGCAAAGAACATGAGAGAATACCGTAACAAATGGATCCATTATACTCCGAGAACAACTTCACGTCTGCTGGGATTCTGGCCGGATTACAGTGAATTTTATGAGGAGCTGACAGAATATCAGCAGGTGCTTGGGGAATCTGTGAATTGTTTTCAGGAGAAGGATTTTGACAAGGCATATCAGGAGGCGGCAGAACGTGTGGCAGAGGCGTGGAAACCTATGAAAAAGAAACTGCAGCGTCAGATCAAGGAGTGGAAAAATAATAAATAGACCGGTACAAAAGAAATAGGAGGAGGTAATACTATGAAGGGAAAACGAAAGAAATTTATCGCAGGGGGTGTCCTTTTGGTGATCCTTGCGGTTGGAGCAGCCGTTGGTGTAAAAAGCTATCAGGACAAAATGAAGAACCGACTCTGGTCTTCAAAATGGGAGGACAGCTTCTGCAATCTGCACAATAACAACTATATGGCAAACGGCATCCTGTATGAGCAGGACTGCTATATCCGATTTTGTGATAATGCCTCCGGGAAGGATGATCTGATCTGTGTGGACCAGAATTGCAGTCATGAGGCATCAAAGGATTCCTCCTGCGGGGCATATGTTTACGCATCCGGACTGGCAGGCATGGCGATCCGTGGTAATCATATCATGTACATTGCAGCATCGAAGGAGGACTATGGGAAGTGTGAGCTGTATGTGGCGAATCTTGAGGGAAAGGAACGGAAAAAGCTTGCAGATCTGATGGAAGCGGACGTGATCTGTGACGTGCTGTATCATGACAATATGATATATGTATCTTATCTGCAGACGCAAAAGGATGGACAGGGATCCGACATTTATGGAATCTATGCCTATGATCTGGACAAGAGAAAGGGATATGAATTATTCAGGAAAGAGGGGAATGGTTATTGCCCGGATGGAATGGCAATGGGGGATAAATGGCTCTATATATCCTATGCATATTCTGACGCGTCCAAGGATGAGATCCTTGCCCACAGTGAGGATCAGCAGTTCGAGAAGGATCATATGAAAACCTGTGTAAAGGGAATTGACCCGGTGTCAGGAAATGTGAAGAAGTCACTGGATGGTTTTGGAAACAATAATGTGCTGCTGTATAAACAAGGATATTTGTTTTACACGAAAGATCAGGATCTGTATTGTTATTCGGAAGAAAGCGATTCTGTCGAAAAGATCAATAAAAAGGGAGATTATATTGCCCTGACAGGAGGTCCGGAGGGAAAAGCATATTTCAGAGCGTCAGATCCCAAAACCGGAAAATTAATATGCGCTGTCTATGATATCGTAGATGGTCGGTGGAGCAGTCAGGTGACAGATCCGTTTTTTCCGGAGGCAGTCTGTGGTGATAATGTCTATGGATCAGATTCTACGGACAATCTGGCATGGATGCCGTTAAAGGCAGTGGAAAAGGGAGATGTCTCCCAGGTGCATGCTTATGAGTCCCAGTGGAATGCAGAGTGACCGGGATATGCAGGGGTGTTAAAAACTAAAAAGGATTGAGCACGAGGGGGAGAACGTATGCGGCTGTTCAAACAGGAATGGAAAAAGTGTACCACAAGAGATGCCTTTTTCATTATATTTCTTTTGTGCTTTTTGGCGGCTCTGTGGGTGGTGTGGTTCCGGGTGTATCATATTTCCTATGGAGACGAATTTTATCCGGATGAATACCGCAAGCTTGTATCTCAGATAAAAGAACGTGAGGGAGCGCAGAGAGAGAAGTATCTGTCTAAACTAAAAGAGGACGCGGATCTAAACTTCGCAAAAAGAGCAGTTGTGAAGGAATGGAATCAGGTGGACGGTTATGAAGCCTATCTGGAAAAAATACAAAATGGCGGGTTCGGGGGCTTACGGGGGCTTCAGAGTAATCCCTATCAGGACAGACTACATAAAATATACCATAAAAAGTATCAAGATCTTACAGCGGAAAGAGTACATTTTATCGGAGGAAGGGGAATTTCGCTGTTTTGTCATACGGATGTCATGGATGGGATGATCCTGCTTTTGCTTCTGCTGGTGGTCATTCGTCTGGTGGTCTGGGAGACAGAATCCGGAATGGGCTGTATCAGTGCGGCAACGCGGAATGGAGATTATGTATTGACGAGAACGAAATGGCTTGTGGGGATGGCATTAAGTCTCCCGGTGGCATTCATTTTAATGCTTTATAAGCTGTTTGTGTATGCTTCGGCTTATGGATTTACGGAGTGGGGAAGTGCCGTTCAGGCTTTACCGGCGTTTTCCGGAGTAAACTGGAATATCAGTGTGGAATGGTTTCTGGTAATCTTTATGGGATACAAGCTGGCAGGGTATTTGTTTTTATACACGATAATATTCGGTCTTTCGATGCTGGGGCAGAAAATGATTCCCACTGTTGTTTTGCAGGCAGTGTTTTTGGGGATTTCCTACTTTTTTCTTCGTAAGATCCCGCTATCCGGGTATCTGGCAGGACTGCGTTATTTTAGCCCTCTCCAGTGCATTGATCAGGAGTTTTTGCTGGGAGGATATCGGCCCATGAAGCTGTTTTCTTATCCGGTCAGTTATCTGGGCCTGTGGCAGGCAGTATCTGTGCTATTATTTCTGGTGGTAAGCGGTTTTATCTGCACAAGGAGTCTGCAAAGAGAGCAGGGAAAGTGGATATCCTCAAATATGGCGCATGTTCTGGCGGCATTTCATAGAAAAAGATCCTATCGGATCCGGAAAAGAGCTTCTGTTTTCTGGTGGGAGGGAAGGAAAGGCTTTCTTTATGAAAGAAGCATCTGGCTTCTGGTGATCGCGACGGCGGGGATTCTGGTTTTATACAGACCGCCCCGGGAACAGATTCTGACGGCGAAGGAGTCCTGTTACCAGGAGGTGATGAGGAAGCTGGAGGGTTCCTATATTGCCGAAAAGAAAAAAATGGTACAGAAGAAGCTTGCAGAGCTTACAAAGCTGGAAAAGGATGTTCAGGAGAATGGTTCAAACTATACGATGATCGCGATGCAGGTGGCGCAGGAGAAATTAGAACAAAAGCCGGTATATCAGAAGATAGAACAATATTTAGAATATATATCCCAAAAGAAGGACACAGGAATTGTCTATGAAAAGGGATGGCTGCTTTTGTGGGGAAGGAAAATTCCCGGAGGATATCTGAGATGGTGTCAGGTTTTGGCGGTGCTTCTGATGGTCCTGATGAGTGCTGGTTTGTGGGGAGAGGACCGGTGGCAGCAGACAGATATGATCTGCAGAGCCAGCTGCGCCGGAATACGCAGGATCAACAGACAAAAAATGTGGTGGAATATGATATATGGTGTGATCGTGGGAATTTTGGTGTATGTGCCATGGATTTATGCGTGTGGACAGACCTATTCTCTGAAAACCCGGTCTTTCTCGGCGGCAAGTATTCCATACTTTGAGAGTGTCCCATTTTTATCTCTGGGAAGCGTGATATTTTGCAGTTATCTGTTGCGTGTCCTTTATCTGATATTGGTGGGATGTGTGACAAAAATGGTACAGAGCAAAGTGAAAAGCCGTAGTCTGACGATCTATGTATCTCTGTTGCTTGGGCTGATACCGGTTTTATTATTGTAGAGGGGGAGAGCGTGATGCTGGAATTACATAATATCGTAAAAACATATGGAGAAAAAAGAGCATTAGACAATTTTTCCTTACAACTGGAGAATGGACTTTACGGACTGCTGGGAGAAAACGGAGCCGGAAAATCTACTCTGATCAAGATATTGACCTGCAATTTAAAGCAGGATGAGGGAAGCATTTTGATGGATGGAAGAGGTGTCCGTGAAATGGGACAGGAGTACCGGGCAATGATCGGATATCTGCCGCAGGAATCTGTGGGATATCCGCAAATGCGGGTGGGAGAGTTTATGGAATATGTTGCGGCACTCAAAGGAATTTCAGGGGATAGAAAAAGTTTTCAGAATGAGATCATGAGGCTGCTGGAGCAGGTTCATCTGGAACGGGAGCTTCGGACAAGGTTTTGTCAGCTATCCGGGGGAATGAAGCGGCGTCTTTTGTTTGCGCAGGCAGTTCTTGGAGATCCGAAGCTGTTAATTCTGGATGAGCCTACGGCGGGGCTTGATCCAAATGAGCGGATCTCCATGAGAAATCTCATTGCCGGAGAGGCGATGGATAAAATCGTGATTCTGGCAACACACATTATCAGTGATATTGACTGTGTAGCTGATCACATTATCCTGATGCAGCATGGAAAAAATATGGGATGCAAACGGCCGGAGGAGTGGATGGATGCCGTGAAGGACAAGGTGTGGGAGATTACCTGTGACTCAGGATCAGTAGAGAACGTTCAACAGCAGTATGCGGTTACCGCCATGCGTCAGTGCAGGGAGGGGATTAACATGCGGATCCTTTCCGGAGAAAATATGGAGTCAGATGGCTGGAAGCATTGTGAGCCGACATTGGATGAGGTGTATTTGTATTATTCTTCCAGAAAATAAAAAAGGGCAAAACACAGCGTTTTACCCTTTTCGCACGACGTAACGAGCATTTTTTATAATCGAAAAACGGGTGTCCCGGATTCGGGGCACCCGTTTCTTTATACTTTGTAAAAACTATCGCATTTCAGCGGAATGATTACAGCTGAGGACCTGCAGCAACAAGTGCCTTACCAGCCTCATTACCCTCATACTTAGCGAAGTTCTTGATGAATCTCTCGGAAAGATCCTTAGCCTTTGCCTCCCACTCAGAAGCATCAGCATAAGTATCACGAGGATCAAGGATTCCTGTATCAACACCGTTCAGCTCTGTAGGAACCTCAAAGTTGAAGTAAGGGATCTTCTTTGTAGGAGCGTTTACGATATCACCGTTCAGGATTGCGTCGATGATTCCACGAGTATCCTTAATGGAGATACGCTTACCGGTTCCGTTCCATCCTGTGTTAACCAGGTATGCCTTAGCACCGTTTGCTTCCATCTTCTTAACAAGCTCCTCTGCATACTTTGTAGGATGCAGCTCCAGGAATGCCTGACCGAAGCAAGCAGAGAAAGTAGGGGTTGGCTCTGTGATTCCACGCTCTGTACCTGCAAGCTTTGCTGTGAATCCGGACAGGAAGTAGTACTGTGTCTGCTCCGGAGTCAGGATAGATACTGGAGGAAGTACGCCGAATGCATCTGCAGAAAGGAAGATAACGTTCTTTGCTGCCGGTGCAGAAGAGATAGGACGTACAATATTCTTGATATGATCAATTGGATAAGAAACACGAGTATTCTCTGTTACGCTCTTATCAGCGAAATCAATCTTTCCATCATCTGCAACAGTTACGTTCTCAAGGAGAGCGTTACGCTTGATCGCATTGTAGATATCCGGCTCAGACTCGATATCAAGGTCGATAACCTTAGCGTAGCATCCACCCTCGAAGTTGAATACACCGTTGTCATCCCAGCCGTGCTCATCATCACCGATCAGGAGACGCTTAGGATCTGTGGAAAGTGTTGTCTTACCTGTACCGGAAAGACCGAAGAAGATTGCAGTGTTCTTTCCGTTAAGGTCTGTGTTTGCGGAGCAGTGCATAGAAGCCATGCCATCCAGTGGAAGGAAGTAGTTCATCATAGAGAACATACCTTTCTTCATCTCTCCGCCGTACCATGTATTTACGATAACCTGCTCTTTGCTTGTGATATTGAACATAACAGCTGTCTCAGAGTTAAGACCCAGCTCCTTGTAGTTCTCTACCTTAGCCTTAGAAGCATTGTAAACAACGAAATCTGGCTCAAAGTTCTCAAGCTCCTCAGCGGTTGGCTTGATGAACATGTTTGTTACGAAATGTGCCTGCCAAGCTACCTCTACGATGAAACGGATTGCCATACGGGTATCCTTGTTTGCACCACAGAAAGCATCAACAACATACAGCTTCTTGTTTGAAAGCTCTTTGATTGCCAGCTCTTTTACTGATTTCCAAGCTTCCTGAGTAGCAGGATGGTTATCATTCTTGTACTCATCAGAAGTCCACCATACAGTGTCCTTAGACTTGTCATCCATAACGATGAATTTGTCTTTCGGAGAACGACCGGTGTAGATACCTGTCATAACGTTCACTGCACCAAGCTCACTAACCTGGCCTTTTTCATAGCCTGTCAGCTCCGGTTTTGTCTCTTCTTCAAAAAGTACCTCATAAGAAGGGTTGTAAACAATCTCAGTAGTTCCGGTAATGCCATACTTGCTTAAATCGATTTGTGCCATGTTTCTTAACCTCTTTTCTTTAAATTTGTACGGATTAACCATTTCCGCAACAGCGGAAATGATGAAACTGTTTCGGAAAGCGACCTGTTTAAGCCACTCTTTTTTAGAATACCATATAAATTTATGAAAATCAATACGCTTTTCCGGCAAATTTGCGGTAAATCTCCCAGTAATCTGATAGGAATTTTCAGAAGCGGAAATTCCGGGAGCGGTTGGGATATTTTTGCAGGAAATCGGGTAAACTGTTTCCGTATTGCCGCAGGTCAGATGAACGGTATTTACAGGTACCGGATCATTGGAAGGGAGGTGGGACATAGTTGGCCGGTTATTATGATATAGAAAATGGTCTTATAGAGCTTACGATGGAAAAACAAGACAAACAGGGAGACGCAGGGGGGAAGGCAGCGGTTTTGGCGGTGCTTTGCGGGAAAGAAGCGATGGAAAATGTCTTTTTGCAGTCTCTGGGTTATCCGTCGGTTGCCGTCTCATCCCGGATTCATTTCTGTAAAGCAGAGGTACATCTGCGTTTTTTATATGGAACGTACCTTTCGCCGGTCCTGGAAAAGCAGAGAACGCAGTTTACCTTTGTGCTGGATCCGGATCATTTATATCTGATCGAAGAAGGAGAAACGGCAAAAAATATCCTGTGCCGTCTGAAAAAAACATTTCAGAAGAAAGGTGGCACAGGAACTGTGTGGGTAGGCTTTATGGAGTGTCTGCTGAAGGATGATCTGGAGAAGCTTTCCGGTCTGGAGGTGCGCCTGACTCATTTGGAGGATGAGGTGCTGTCCGGTAATATCAGCCGGTTTGACCAGAAACTTATACGGTGCCGGAAGGAAATCCTCCGGTATTCCCATTATTATCTGCAGCTTCAGGATGTGACGGATGTTCTGCAAAAAAATGATCTCAAAATCTTTTCAAGAGAAGATCTGGCGGGAATCCGTCTGCTGCGGGAAAAGATCGGACGGCTTCATCAGGAAGCCGGGATGCTGCGGGAATATTCCACACAGGTCAGGGAAGTATATCAGGCGCAGATTGAGATCCGTCAGAATAAGATCATGAAATCTCTGACCATTGTCACCGCAATATTTCTGCCACTAACCCTGATCGCCGGATGGTATGGCATGAACTTTACTTATATGCCGGAGCTTCAATGGGAATATGGCTATCCGGCGGTGGTGGGACTGAGTGTGGTAACAGTCCTGAGTTCGCTGGCACTTTGTCACAAAAAACATTTCTTTCATTAAAAAACTTAAAATGATAATGGACTGTAAGGGGATGTTTTATTCTGTGATCATATTTTTCCGGACAAATTTTGCAAATTTTTTCTGACCGGTGATGTTCAGGTGAATTCCATCCTGATAAAACCAGTCCGGATGTTTTGGACCTTCCTTTGACCAGGCAATGACATGAACATTATTGTTCGCCTCTGCTACCCGTCGGATCGTGTTATTGACGTCTTTTGCACCCGGCAGATCGCGGCCGTAGGCATCGATCCAGTAGATGGTGCGGTCCGGTCCGAGATAGTCGATGAGCTTCTGACCGGTGGCGGAGTTGAAATTACCGTTGGTACCCAGAGCAATGATGACGGTGTCTCTAAGCTTTCCTTTTTTGTCCAGATTTTTTGCAATATCCAGTGCCTGAACTACCTGGCGGGACACCTTGGCATCGATGACTGCATTTTTGTACAGTTTTTTGAAGGCAGGAGCGGCACCGAGAAAGACAGAGTCTCCGATGACGGACAAAGAGGACTGCGAAATGTCGGGAGTTCCGGTCGTGGCAGCGGTCTGTGTAGCGGTCGTACCGGTTGGTGTTTTTGAAGGAAAACCGGCAGGGGTGGCCTCTTCTCTGGCAAGCTCCTGTTCATTTTTTTCAAGCTCTGCTTCTAGCTGGGACGCATCTGATGTGGGAGCATGATAGATGCCGTAAGAAGCGATCAGAATGGCAATGACCAGAAGGGCAGAGCCAAGGGATTTCAGGGAGTTCATAAAACGGTTATTTTTCTTTTTCATAATAATATTACATTCCTTTCTTTAATTGAATTATTGAGTTCTTTTAAAACTTTAATGAAACGCGGTCAGGAGTAAAACGATGACCGGGTAATGCCATAGATAAATGTTGTAGCTGTACTTGCCGAGGAGGGCTGTCTGGCTGGCAAGGGGGAGCTCCTGAGCCAGAGTCCTCTGGTTTTCCGTAAAGAGGATCATCACGGCAAAAAAGACACTGATCACAAACATGCCTCCCAGATACAAAAAGGAGTTACTGCCCTTTACCAGCAGAAATAATAGCAGTGTGATCCCAAACATCCCGGAGAAAACAGGAAGCTGTCGTTTCCTGCTGACCGGTGTACACAAAACAGGATAATTGTGACGTAATGCTCCAAGAAACATACCAAGGAACAAGGTAAATCCCATGGTATCTGTCCCGTAATAGACACGGGATGGATCGCTGCCGGGGTGATAGAGACAGATCATGGCTGCAAGGGAAAGAAAAGCCGGTATCAGAAAGAAAAAACAGGCTCTTTTTCTGCCAGGCAGGCGAAAGATCTTCTTATATAAATAGAAGAGGAGTGGCCAGATCAGATAAAACTGCATTTCTACCCCCAGAAACCACAGATGAGTAAAGGGAGAGGCTCCGGTGAGCCGGGAAAAATAGGAGGCGTCCTGTGCAATCTGCCACCAGTTGTTATATCCAAGAAAGATACTTAGGATCTGCTCCCGGATTCCGATCATCTGACGGCTGTGGGTCAAAGTCATCACACAGCAGGTCAGCATGACCATCAGAAACAGAGGCGGTATCAGGCGGGAAATCCGTTTTTTATAGTAATCCAGTGCCGGGAAGGAGTTTGTTTCCAAATAGGGTACGGAAGTGGTATACATCAGGTATCCGGAAAGAACAAAAAACAGAGGGACACCGAGAAATCCACCGGGAAAAACGGAAGGGATCAGATGATAAAGGAAGATACCGGAAATGGCAATCCCTTTTAACATATCAAGTCCCTTTTTCTTTGGCAGATGTTGTCTGGTAAGTTCATTTGTCTGTGTCATAATGTGTCAACCTCCTGTTGTTTTACTTTGTAAACCAAACTATACATTTTTCGGTTTAAGTTGTCAACCATATTTTAAAAAAATTTTGTGACGGAAAAATATAAGAAAGTGGTTGACATCTTAAACTATATAATATAGAATGTGGTTGACAATGTAGAACTATATAGAAAGGTTTGGTTATAATCGTGAAAGAAGAAGTGAAAGTAACGAACAGTGAATGGTACGTTATGAACTGCCTCTGGGAAAAGAGACCGTTATCTCTGATGCAGCTTGTTCCTCTTTTAAAGGAAAGTGCCGGATGGAGCAAAAGCACAAGTGCTACCATGGTACGGCGAATGACAGAAAAGGAACTCATCGGCTATGAGGAGAATGGGAAGACGAAATATTTCTTTCCGAAAGTGGACAAGCAGGACGTAGTTGTGCAGGAGACCAGAGATTTTCTGCAGCGCATTTATGATGGCAGTGTGGGGATGATGATGAGTGCCCTTGTTCGTCAGGATGATCTGTCGGCAGAGGATATTCAAGAGCTTCAGGAAATCTTAAAGGCAGCAGAAAAAAAGACACAGAAAAAGCAGAAGAAAAAGAAGTAATGTGAGTGGAAAGGATAAGGCGAGAGAATGGCAGAATTTGGGTTATGGATGCTGGAGTCATCTCTTCTTGTATTAATGATCCTGGGAATCCGTAAGGCGTTCACCGGGAAGATCAGTTATGCAGCGGTTTATGCGTTATGGCTGGTGGCAGCACTGCGTTTTCTGGTGCCGGTCAATATTATTCCGACCCCCTTTGGCATCGGTACAATGGTATCAGATGCGGTGTCTTCGTGGAAAGCATCGGAAGCGGAGAAAACACAGCTTTCCCAGGTGGCCGGAAAGGATACTGCAGCGGTATTGATGCCGGATCGTCAGAAGGATTTATCACAAGCGGCAGGAAAAAAGAATTCCGTCGGTCACATAGAGCTTCCGGCCGCCGAAAATGGAAAAAGCACAGAACAGGTGAAGATGATGTATCAGGGGAAACATACAACATCTTCATGGAACACAAGGCTGAAAGGTCTGCCGTGGGGACGGATTTGTATTGCAGGCTGGATCAGCATTTCCGGAATAGTGCTTTGCTTTTTTGTGTGGTCTAATATGAGTCTGCTGCGTCGTCTGAAAGCGGATCGGAGATATCTGGGACACCGGGGGAATGTTGCTGTTTATGCAACAAAGGTGTTACAGACACCATGTCTGTATGGCGTTTTCCGGCCGGTTATTTATCTGCCGGAGAGTCTGCTTGACAGACAGCAGGAGGAGATAGAGCAGATGGTGCTGCATGAATATGTTCATTATCTGCACCGGGATTATTTCTGGGCAATGCTGCGGATTTTACTGCTTTCGGTGTACTGGTTTGATCCCTTTGTGTGGATCGCTGTCAGTTATTCCAAAAAGGATGCGGAGCTGTTTTGTGACGAGACGGTGATCCGTCTGCTGGGGGAAGACAAACGTCTTGCATATGGTTCTCTTCTGATACAGATCGCAGGAGAACAGCACTGGGGGGATTTCCGCTATTCTATGATGCCTATGAGCCGGAAGGGGCGGGAGATGAGACGCAGGATTCTCGCCATCAGCCAGCCGAAGAAATATTCCAGATGGATCGCTATTCCGGTGGTGGCGGTTGTCAGCATCGCAGTTCTACTGACCTGCAGCGCAGGGGCAGGAATGGCTATGGAAAAAGAAAATTCCGATAAAGCAGCAGAACAAAGGACACAGACAGGAAATGCTGCAGATAATAATGTGCTGTTAATGCAAAATCCGGGAGAAGAAGGATGGGCAGAGCAGCTTCAGGATCATTTGGGAATCCGCCTAATGGACAATCCACTGGTAATGAATCAGACAAGTGGTATACTGCCGGCAGAAAGCATGACAGCCAAAACAGATCCAGGGGAACTGTCAGAGCAGGATATGACAGATTGTCAGAAGCTTTTTGAAAATTATGTGGGGTGCTTTACCAAAGCAGTCAACAGCGGAAAAACGGACCGGCTGAAAACGGTTGTGAGTGAAGATTCGGAAATGTATAGACAGCAGCGGGATCTGGCACTGAATTATCATAAACGGGGAATCCGGGAAAAGGCAAAAAGTATTGAGGCATCTGCTGTGAGAGTCAGTGGTGAGTACGAGATACAGATAGATTCCAAGGAGGCCATTAAGGTATCTTATGCGGATAAGTCCTCCAAAATTGTAAAACAGAGCTACTGCTATACATGTACCAGACAGCAGGGAGAATGGATCATTATTTCCATGCAGGATATCAGCAAATAAAGAAATGACAATGTAGTAATGGGAAATATATGTTTATTTTATAATGGTTTGGACTTGTCAAATGATCAAGAATCAGTTATTCTAATATAGAAAGAGAACTTCATGTGACTGACGGAGCAAGCAGGAGAACCTGCGGGAAGCATGAGGAATAGGAAAAGCCGACCGTCTGGGCAGCCGCAAGGGTTGTTCGGGCGGTTTTTATATTTTAAGAACATAGGAGGTTTACTATGCAGAAGTTATCATTACAGAAGGAACTTACAGGAAATGCGTATCCGGGCAGAGGAATTGTGATCGGCAAGACTCCGAATGGCAAATATGCAGCGACCGCATATTTCATTATGGGCAGAAGCGAAAACAGCCGTAACCGTGTCTTTGTAGAGGATGGAGAGGGAATCCGGACACAGGCGTTTGATCCATCTAAGCTCAGTGATCCGAGTTTGATCATTTATGCACCGGTTCGTGTTCTTGGAAACAAAACCATCGTGACAAACGGAGATCAGACAGATACAATTTATGAGCTTATGGACAAGCAGCAGACCTTTGAGCAGGCACTCCGCACCAGAGAGTTTGAGCCGGACGCACCAAACTACACACCGAGAATTTCCGGTATTATGCATGTAGAGAACGGGGAGTACAATTATGCGATGTCTATTCTGAAGAGTAATAATGGCAATCCGGATGCCTGCAACCGTTATACATTCGCCTATAGCAATCCGGTAGCCGGTGAGGGACATTTTATTCATACATATATGGGCGATGGTAATCCACTTCCGAGCTTTGAGGGAGAGCCAAAGCTGGTGGAGATGATGGACGATATGGATGCCTTTGCGGAGATGCTCTGGAGCAGTCTGAATGAGGACAATAAGGTATCTTTGTTTGTACGCTATATTGATATTGCAACAGGAAAGTGCAAGTCACGCATTATCAACAAAAATAAATAATTAAAATACAAGAAAGGATAATGACAATGAAAGAATTAGAATTAAAATATGGATGTAACCCAAATCAGAAGCCTTCCAAAATCTATATGAAAGAGGGCGAGCTTCCAATCCAGGTACTCAATGGAAAACCGGGATATATTAACTTTCTGGATGCATTTAACGGCTGGCAGCTTGTTCGTGAGTTAAAGAAAGCAACCGGACTTCCGGCAGCAACCTCCTTTAAGCATGTATCTCCTGCCGGTGCTGCAGTAGGACTTCCACTGTCTGATGTGTTGGCAAAGATTTACTGGGTGGATGATCTCGGAGAGCTGACGCCTCTTGCTGCTGCTTATGCGAGAGCCAGAGGCGCAGACAGAATGTCTTCTTACGGTGATTTCATTGCGCTTTCTGATGTCTGCGATGTCTGTACAGCCAAGATGATCAAGAGAGAGTTTTCGGACGGTATTATTGCACCGGGATATGAGCCGGAGGCACTGGAGCTTCTCAAGGAGAAGAAAAAGGGCAATTATGCCATTATCCAGATTGATGAAAATTATGAGCCGGATCCGATAGAGCATAAGGAGGTATTTGGCATTACCTTTGAGCAGGGAAGAAATGAATTAAATATCGACAAGGATTTCTTCAGCAATGTGGTAACAGAGAATAAAGACATTCCGGATTCCGCAAAGGTTGATATGGCGATCGCAATGATCACTCTGAAATACACACAGTCCAATTCTGTCTGCTTTGTAAAGAATGGACAGGCAATCGGAATCGGCGCAGGACAGCAGTCCAGAATTCATTGTACCAGACTGGCCGGAAGTAAGGCTGATAACTGGCTGTTAAGACAGTCTCCACAGGTTCTGGGACTTCCTTTTAAGGATGGAATGAAGAGAGCAGACCGCGACAATGCCATTGATCTTTATATTGGCGAGGATTACATGGATGTACTGGCAGACGGAGAATGGGAGAGAGTCTTTACCGAGAAGCCGCCGGTATTTACAAAGGAAGAGAAAGAAGCATGGCTTTCCAAAGCGACCGATGTGACTCTTGGCTCCGATGCGTTTTTCCCATTTAGTGATAATATTGAGCGTGCATTCCGGAGTGGCGTGAAGTATATTGCACAGCCAGGCGGATCTATCCGTGATGGAGAAGTGATCGAGGCATGTAACAAACATGGCATAGCTATGAGCTTTACCGGTATCCGCCTGTTCCATCACTAAAAGCTTCTGATTTTCAGTGCTTCTCTGACGGAAATGATGATCAGAGGGGTCAATAATGAAAAAGGAAAGATGAGGAAACGATCATGGGATACCGTACGGTGGATGAGTGGGAGAACTTTGAATTTCAGGATGCAGATGTGGGACAGATTCATATGGAAAATGGTCATCTTTACCTGGAGCTGGGATATGTTACGATCCTGCCGGATAATTCCTGTAACCGGGATATCCGTAAGATGGGAACCAATGAACTGACGCTGCAGCTTCAGCAGGTAGAGATTGACCGGATCATAGAGGAAGGTTATAAGCTGTATGATGCCGATGGCAATTTTACCAAGAGTGTGGAGGATCAGGAACTGACCCCGGAGGAGTATCCGAAATGGATGGAGGAGATGGCGGGAGGAGCAGTCTATCAGATCCTGCGCAGACCGGCAGAAGGAGAGCTTCCATATGAGTATGAAATATATCTGGATGCCAATGAGAGAACATATCTGGCGAAAGTATATGCCAAACATGATGTGGAAGTATGGGAACGGTTTATGAATAGATGAATTGTTTGAAAAGGTGAAGGAGCAGTGTGAGATTACTGTAGATGCTTTAAAAGAATTAGAGTAATTGTGGCAGAGGGATTTAAATTACATGAATAGAAAGAGATTATGTATTGGTATTTTGGCACATGTTGATGCAGGAAAAACCACATTGTCAGAAGCAATGCTGTATACCTGCGGCGTGATCCGTAAGCTTGGACGGGTGGACAGCAGAGATGCCTTTCTGGATACCTATGAGATGGAGAGAGAACGGGGAATCACAATCTTTTCGAAGCAGGCAATGCTTCGGACGGATGATCTGGAGATATCCCTGTTAGATACCCCGGGGCATGTGGATTTTTCTGCAGAGATGGAGAGAACCCTTCAGGTGCTGGATTACGCCATTCTTGTGGTGAGTGGCATGGACGGGGTGCAGGGACATACCCGGACACTTTGGATGCTTCTGGAGCGCTATCAGGTGCCAACTTATCTCTTTATCAATAAAATGGATCAGCAGGGAACAGATCCGGCTGGTCTGATGACAGAAATTAAAGAAAAATTATCGGATAACTGTACGGATTTCGGGACAGAAGACAAGAGCAGCATTTATGAGAGTGCTGCTCTTTGTGAAGAAGCATTATTGAATCAATACCTGGAGCAGGGAGAAATATCGGACAGAGACATCGCCAGACTGATCGTTGAGAGAAAGATTTTTCCGTGTTATTTTGGATCCGCACTGAAAATGGATGGTGTAAAGAGTCTGTTGGATGGAATCAGAAATTATGGTATGTGTCCCGAATTTGGTACAGAACTTGGTGCAAGGGTGTTTAAAATCCTCCGGGACACTCAGGGAAATCGCCTGACATATGTCAAGATTACCGGAGGAGCATTAAAAGTTAAGGATGTACTTTCTTATCTGCCGAAAAATGCAGAGGACGGGCAGATTGCAGAAAAGGTAAATCAGATCCGGATCTATTCCGGAGAGAAATATGAGACAGTGGATGTGGCAGAGGCGGGCTGTATCTGTGCTCTGACCGGTCTGACAGGGACATATCCCGGTCAGGGACTTGGCATGGAGAAGGATTCTCCGGAGCCTGTTCTGGAGCCGGTGCTGACGTATCAGATGATCCTCCCACAGGAGGTTCATCCGGCGGCGTTTCTGCCAAAGCTGCGGATGCTGGAGGAAGAGGATCCCATGCTGCATGTTTTGTGGTCGGAGGAGCTACAGGAGATTCAGGTGCAGGTGATGGGACAGGTACAGCTTGAGATCCTGCAGAGGCAGATCAAGGAGCGTTTTGATGTGTTGGTGGTTTTTGGTGCCGGCAAGATCGTTTATAAAGAAACCATTGCGGATCGTGTAGAGGGCATCGGACATTTTGAACCGCTTCGTCATTATGCAGAGGTGCATTTGATCCTGGAGCCGGGAGAACCCGGAAGTGGAATGCAGTTTATACTGGGATGTAGTGAGGAGATGCTGGACAAAAACTGGCAGCGTCTGATCCTGACACATCTGGAGGAAAGAACACATCGGGGAGTTCTGACCGGATCGCCACTAACTGATGTGAAAATTACAGTGGCGGGAGGAAGAGCCCATCTGAAGCATACCGAGGGAGGAGACTTTCGGCAGGCAACCTACCGCGCTGTGCGTCAGGGATTGATGCAGGCGCAGTCTATTCTGTTGGAGCCTTATTATGATTTTGTGCTGGAGCTGCCATCGGAGCATGTGGGGAGGGCTATGACAGATATGAGCCAGAGAGAGGCGGAAACAGAAGCACCGGAGATTGATGGAAACCGCGCACTTCTTAAGGGCCGGGGGCCGGTGTCCGCCCTTTGGGATTATGCGAAGGAGGTAGCTGCTTATACCAGGGGAGAGGGGAGTTTCTCGTGCGTTACAGGAGGATATGGTCCGTGTCATAATGCGCAGGAGATTGTGGACGAAATTGGTTATATACCAGAGGAAGATATGGCGAATCCTACCGGGTCCGTTTTTTGCAGTCATGGCTCCGGCTTTTATGTGGAGTGGGATAAAGTGCCACAATATATGCATGTCGAAAGCGTGATGGGTGCTTCAGGAGAAATTCCGGATGAGGAATCGGTCTGGCAGGAGTATCAGATGCGCCGCAGCCGGGAACAGGAAAGCTCCGAACAGTGGATCGGTGTGGATGAGGTGGACCGGATATTGGACAGAACCTTCTATGCAAATCGGAAGGAAGGATTTACACCGCATAAAGGGATCGCACATCGAAAAAGACAGACAAAACAGGCGCAGGTCCGGGAATATGGACAGGGAAATGCAAAACCGGCCATAAAAAGAGAAAAATATCTTCTGGTGGATGGTTATAATGTAATCTTTGCATGGGAAGAATTAAATGAGCTTGCCAAGGTAAATATTGACGGGGCGAGAGGGCGACTGATGGATATTCTATGTGATTATCAGGGAATCCGGAAATGTCATCTGATCGTGGTGTTTGATGCGTACCGTGTCAAAGGGCACCCGACTGAGATATCGGATTACCATAATATTCATGTGGTATATACGAAGGAAGCAGAAACTGCAGATCAGTTTATTGAGAAATTTGCTCATGAAAATGGCAGGAAGTATGATGTCACCGTGGCAACCTCGGATGGTCTGGAGCAGATCATTATCCGGGGCCAGGGATGTGGTCTGATCTCGGCCAGAGAGTTTGAAAAGGAAGTGGCGTCCGTAAAGAAGGGTGTTGTTTCCCGACTGCAGGAGCAGAAACAGAGTGGACATACATTGATGGACAGCCTGTCGGAGGATTCCAGAAAGGAACTGGATTCGTTGAAGAATCAGTGATCCTGCAGATCAGAAGATAGAAATAGAGTCTGCGACAGATTACTGGTAAACAAAATGTTGGAAGGATGATGGAGATGGAGCAGCAAAAATTATTGCAGGTGCAGCAGGAAGTGAATCAGGTGATTCAGGGAAAAGAGGATGTGGTCAAGAAGGTTTTTGCGGCGATGATCGCCGGGGGACATATCCTGATGGAGGATATACCGGGAGTAGGAAAAACGACGCTTGCCACTACTTTTGCAAAAACTCTGGAGCTTGTGTATCACAGGGTACAGTTTACGCCGGATGTGCTGCCAAGTGATATTTTGGGCTTTTCCATGTATGACAACAAAACGGGAAAGTTTGACTTTCATCCGGGTTCTGTATTTTGCAATCTTTTTCTGGCGGATGAGATCAATCGTACTTCGCCCAAGACGCAGTCGGCACTTCTGGAGGTTATGGAAGAACGACAGGCAAGTGTCGAGGGCAAAACTTGGAAGCTGCCGGACCCGTTTTTTGTGATCGCGACACAGAATCCCAGTGGATCTTCCGGCACACAGCTTTTGCCGGAATCCCAGCTGGACCGTTTTATGATCTGTCTTTCAATGGGATATCCGTCCCACCGGGATGCGGTTTCTATTTTAAAGGGAGAAGTCTGGAAACAGACGGACAAACGACAGAGAGTACTTAGCATTGAGGAGTTGAAGGAGCTGCAGAGAGAGGCAGAACAGATTTACGTCCACGACGAGATTTATGAATATATTGTATCACTGGTGGAGGAAACCAGAAAAACGGAGTTTTTTGCAGAGGGAGCCAGTCCGAGAGCAACGATCGCTCTTCTCCGTATGGCACGGGCCATAGCGCGTCTTGAAGGAAGGGATTTTGTAACGGCACAGGATGTACAGAAGGTATTAAAGGATGTATTGGGACATCGTGTCAAGCTGGGAGCCAGAGCGAGAGCAGAAGGGAAAAGCATGGAGGAGTGCATTCAGGAGCTGATTCTTCAAGTAAAGAGTCCCCGCAGTTAGGAGGTACTTATGGAAAATAAAATTCATCTGCATTTTCGATGGGTACATCTGGTGGGCTATCTGCTTTTGTTTTTGGGGGATCTGGGAGCATTTTTTGTGCTGAGAAGCTATTTTCTGCTGATGACGGCTGTTGTTATAGTTTTGGTGGGGATTTTGTCTGTTTATGGAATGTTTTATCTGGCCGGGAATCTGCAGGTAAGGTTATATATATACGGACAGAATGTTGTTCTGGGAGATGAGACGGAGCTGCAGGTCAGCCTGCTGCACCGGGTACGCTATTTTGCGTTGAACTGTATGCTGGCAATGGAAGCAGAAAATGTATTTCGGGAGAGTAAGTCTTTATGGAAAATTTCTATGCCGGTACAGCCGGGTGGTGTTTCAAAAGCAGTTCTGCCGTTAACAGCAGAATATCTTGGTAAATACCATATAAGTTGTAAAGAAGGAAAGCTCAGGGATCTTCTTGGAATTGTGGAGGCTGTGATCCCGGCAGAAAGTTATTGCGAGATTACGGTGCTTCCGGATATCAGCGGAGAGAAAGGCGTGGACACCTCCGGTTTTTTATCGGGAATGTCTGAGTCTGAGGAAAGCAGGGAAAAAGGTCATGACTTTTCGGAGGTTCATGATATCCGGGAGTATATTCCGGGAGATAAGCTGAGAGATATTCATTGGAAGATTTCTGCAAAGCAGGGGGAGCTGATGGTTAAGGAACGGATCAGCGTTTCCGGTTCTCAGATGGTATTGCGGATCGCATTGTCACAGGAAAAGGATATATCGGAACTGTTACTGCAAAGTGCCGGAAATGTGGCAGCGTCATTTGTAGGGCAGAATCTTCCGGTTTGTCTGTTGATATGGAATGGGCACAGATATGCCTTTGATGCGTTTCACTGTAGTGACATAGAAGAGCTTCGCCGAGCGCTGGCTTTGATCCTTGCGATGCCGCTGTCTGTCCGGCTGAATGATCAGCAGACGGTATATTTAAAAAACAGCTATCCGTTTTTAAGGACATATCTAAGTATCGAAAATGAGGATTCCGGGATACAGGTGGTGATGAGAGAAAATGGCTAAAGAGTTAACAGATTCCATGGAACTGACGGAAGGGCTGGTGATCTGTCCGGGACGGCTGGCCAAGGAAAAACGGTTAAAAACACTTTTTGTAAAGGGTGTTGTGGTGTATCTTCTGGTTATGGGTGTGATTGGGTCTTATCTGTCTGCATTGGATGTGGAATGTTTCTGGCTTGTTATGCATGTGATCGTGTTTTTGTGTTCTCTGTATTGTGCTTCTTTATATTACAGCAAGCTGTGGCAGAACACAGGCTATCTTCTTTTTCTTGCTGTGATTGCGGCAGGTGGATATTTTCTTGGAAAATACATTAACAGTGGATTTTATTCCGTTGCCAATGATCTGTCAGAGGCAGCTTCCGGTTTTTTTGACAGTAATGCCATGCGTTCTTACGGAGAACAGATTGATGATCCGTATGTGACAGTTACGATTTCCATGAGTTATATCGGATGTATCTGCTGTGTTCTGGTGAATATTATGGTTTCCCGGAAAATGCGGTGTGCCCTGCTTGTGATTCTGGGGGCAGGAGCGCTTGCAATGCCTCTTTATCTGGAGCAGGAACCGTCATTTTTATATATGATAATGTTTTTGGCTGGTGTTTTTTCCTGCTTTATGCTACGGGGAAACGGTCATTATCTTCTGACTTTTCAGGATGATGCGTACCAGTGGGATGGACGAAAAAAGCAATTTGCCTATGTATATGATTTCAGAAATGCTGCAAGGGCCGTGATCAGTGCAGTGCTGGTCTGTGCTGTGATTCTGGGGGCAGGCTCTGTAATATATCCCAGGTCACTTCATCAGTCTGCATGCGGGACGAGTAATCTGAAAAAGGCGTCCATGGAGACTGTAGAAAATATTTCCATGCTGGGTCTGATGGGGCTGTTTAACTTTTATCCCAATACGGGAGGTCTGACGAATGGCACTCTGGGTGGTGTCAATGCGATCCGTTATGATTATGAAACAGATCTGACCATTGAGTTTGCACCGTACACGCAAAACAGGATCTATCTGAAGACCTTTACAGGGTGCGATTATCTTCCGTTCAGCAACCGCTGGCAGAGACAGACAGATGAACAGGGAAGAAAGGTTGCCGAGCAGCCGGATTTTACTACGAGGCTGATGAAGAAAAATTATCAAAAGCACAAAAAGAAAACGGGAAAAGGAAAAATTATTGTTAAAAACGTGGCGGCAGCAGCGGGAGTATATTTACCATATTACTCGGAAGAGGTAAATAAGGAAATTTATCCGGGCACACAGCAGGAGTATCTCTTTTATCCATCCCTGTCGGGAAAAGCAATCGGTGTGTCTGAGGCAGACCGTCAGGAGGCACAGGCTGACTGGCTTCATATTTCTGAAGATAATCTGGAGGAAATTAAAAAGCTGTGTCAGGAGGCGGGACTATCCGAGATGGATAGTGTTCCGGATAACGTACAGAAGCTGGCACAATACTTCCAGGATAATATTCCTTATTCCTACCGGCCCGGAGCAACACCGTACCGTGCAGATTTTATCAATTATTTTCTTGGAAAAAACAGGCGGGGATATTGCGCACATTTTGCCAGTGCAGCGACGCTGGCGTTTCGCTATACAGGCATTCCTGCCCGTTATGTAGAGGGGTACGGAATTGATCCGGAGGATATTTCCGAAGAAGGAACCATTGAATATGATCAGAAGTATGAGGATTATTATGAAGGATATTCTGAGGTGGGAAAAACAGCAGTTGTTTCTGCCAATGTGACGGATGCCAGTGCCCATGCATGGGTGGAGGTATTTGACCCGGATATGGGATGGCAGGTTGCCGATGTTACGCCTTCCTCCGGGGAGGAGCCGGAGGATAATGGATTGTGGCAGAGGATCCTGAATTTTCTGGGAGCAGGAAAAAGCTCCGGTGGTTCTACGACAAATGGAGATGGTGGACAGAATGATTCAGAAGCTGCAGAACAGTTAAAACAAACGACAGGTTATGTTTCGGTTGGAATCGTTGCGGCTGTGTTGCTGATACTGATCGTCCGGCGTCTGGGAAAGAAGATTATCTGGCTGATCCGTTTCCGGAAGGGCAGCCGGAATGACAGGCTGATCATGGACTATCAGAGATATTTGGAAAGAATTACCCGGAAGCAGAACTCCTTAGGGGATTGCAAAAATTATCAGGATCAGTTAAATTGGTTAGATAAACATGGATATTGGCGTTCAGATGTGGTAAGATTGGAAAAGGCGGTTTCCATATTGGAAAGAGCCGGATTTTCGAAGACGGAAGTGACATTCCATGAGTATGGAATGATGAGAAAATGCTTTCGTAATTATAAAAAGGCAGCCGGCAAAGCTTCCGGCAGAAAGAGAGGTTGATGATGAATCAGGAAAATACAGAATTGTTTTTTGGAGACGAGCAGGATGTTGTGATCACTCTGGAGGTAGAGGATGGAACAGAGACAAAGGTGACCCCTCTGGCAAGCTTTGAGATCGATGAGCTTGGTACCGAGTATATTATTGCAGCAGAGCTTACACCGGATGAGGAGAGCATGACCGGTGAGGTACAGATCCTGAAATATGAAGAAGATGCGGATGGGGAAGCTTCTATGTCTTCCATCGAGGATGAAGAGGAGTATCAGCTTGCAGCCGAGGCATGTCGTCAGATCATCAGGAGTGGTGCAATTGAGGGCTTTGATGTGGAAGAAGATGACGAGGATGAGGATTCAGAGGAATATGACGAAGATTATCTCAGTGATATTGGAAATATTTTTCCGGGTTTGTCTATCGACAAGGGAGAGGAATAGAAGAGATTCTGCGTCATTTTTGACAATAAAACGGAAATGTAATATAATTTCACTTAGTTTTTTGCAATAGGGACACAGTTGGTATTCAGGTTTTGAAAGAGAAAGCCTGGAGAAAGGCGTTTTCGGGTGAGGAAGGACAAAATATGGAGAAAAAGAAGCTGTTGGTGATGGATGATGATACGGTGACGAGAGAACTGATTCAGGATCTCCTGCAGTATGACTGCGATTGTATTTCGGCACAAAATGGTGTGGAGGGGTTGTCTTATCTGGAACAGCATCCCGGACAGGTGGATCTGATCGTAGTGGATCTGATCATGCCGGTGATGGATGGGTTTGAAGTGATGAAATGCATCCAGTCCAATGCATTGAACCGTAATATTCCGATCCTTGTGATCACAGCTTCCGATCAGCAGGAAGATATCAAAAAGGCGTTTGCCTGCGGAGCGGACGATATTCTGATGAAGCCGCTGCAGTCCGACATTGTCAGAAAACGTATCTTAAATATGTTTGATATCGCAGACAGAAGAAATATTCATAATGTGATGGAGGATATGGTAAGGATTGAGATTGAGGAAAATATTGACAGTCTGGGAATCTGTCCATGTCCGGTGTGCCGCAGGGATCTGATGACATTGACGTTAAATAATGTTCCACCGAAGTATGTCAATACCGAAAAGGGAGCGATCATGTCGAAGGTTGGCAGTATGTCACGTGCAGAGAAGATCAAGCTGCTGGCAGAGATTGCCCATTATGCAGAAATGGTGCGTGACAGACCGCGTCATTCCCTTCCGGACAGTAATATCACGAAGTAAATAGAAAATAAAGGAAGTGGATTCCTTTAAATAAAAATACGACACAGATGCGTGTCTTATAATGGAGGCAGAAATGAAAGTATCAAAATTGGTAGGTTCACGTTTTAAGGAGAAACCGGCGGATTGTGTGATTGACAGCCATGCGCTGATGGTGCGGGGCGGTTATATGAAATATGTTGGCAATGGTATTTTTTCCGAGTTCCCGACTTTGAGAAAGATTACCGCGAAGATTGAAAATATTATCCGCAGTGAGATGGATGCCATTGATGGACAGGAAGTTTTGTTTCCGGTTGTTCTTCCGGCAGATCTCTGGGAGGAATCCGGCAGATATGACAGTGTAGGAAGCGAGCTTCTTCGTTTTACCGACAGAAACAATGCAAAGCATGTCCTCGGTATGACTCATGAGGAGGCTGCGGTACATTTGGTACGTGAATATGCCCAGACATATACCAAATATCCGTTTATGATCTACCAGGTACAGAGAAAGTTCCGTGATGAGGCAAGACCTCGTGCCGGAATGATCCGTGTTCGTGAGTTTACCATGAAAGATGCTTATTCATTCCATACCTCCCAGGAGGATCTGGAGCGTTACTATGCGATTGCATATAAGGCGTATAACCGTATTTTCCAGAGAGCAGGTATTCCGGAGGTTGTAACGGTAGCATCGGATTCCGGTATGATGGGAGGAAGTCTTTCTCATGAGTATATGCTTCTGACACCGGTTGGAGAGGATTCTATCGTACTTTGTAATGAGTGTGATTTCCGTGCCAATATGGAAGCGGCAAAGACAATTGTTGAGAATCAGCCCGGTCAGGCAGAGGATCTGGAGTGTATTGAGACACCGGACTGCAAGACCATTGAAGATGTCTGCGGATTTTTGAAGAGTGATGTAGAGACCTCCTGCAAGGCAGTGGTATATCAGAAGAATTCTGATGATACTTATGTGGTTGCTTTTGTCAGAGGAGATTATGAGATCAATGAGACAAAGCTTCGTAATCTGGTGGGAGAAGAGATCCACCCGGCAGATATCACAGAGGATTGCGGCCTTGTTGCGGGATATATCGGACCGTACCAGATTACAGACAAGGCAGAGGTATATCTGGATGTATCTCTGAAGGGAATCCGGTCTATGGTTGCCGGAGCTAATAAGGAAGGCTATCATTATAAGGGACTGAATCTGGAGCGTGAGCTTGGTGAAGTGATATATCACGATATTTCTAAGATACGCGAGGGTGGCATCTGCCCTTGCTGTGGCAAGCCGTCCATTACGATCAAGCGTGGTATCGAGGTTGGTAATATTTTCCAGCTAGGCACAAAGTATACCAAGTCTATGAATATGCAGTACACCGATGAGAATGGTGAGCTTCAGTATCCGATCATGGGATGCTACGGTATTGGTGTTGGCCGTCTGGCAGCGTCTATCTGCGAGGCAAAGCATGACGAGTATGGTCCGATCTGGCCAATCTCGATTGCTCCATGGGAGGTTGAAGTATGCTGTCTCCGTGTGGATGATGAGGAGACCAAAAAGGTTTCGGATGAGATGTATCAGAAGCTGTTGCAGGCCGGTGTGGATGTGATCTATGATGACAGAGACGTACGTCCGGGAGCTATGTTCTCTGATGCAGATCTGATCGGTGCGCCGATCCGCGTTGTGGTAAGTCCGAGAAACTTAAAGGAGTCCTGTATTGAGCTTGCAACGAGAGACAAGTCATACAAGGAGATGGTTCCGGTAGAGGAAGCGTTTGATGCTGTTCTGAAGTTAAAGCAGCAGTTGTTTGATGACATTAATGCAAAAGTAGAAGCATACGAATAAATAATATAAAGATAGAGATGTCGTGTTGAATTGATGTCTGTTTTGGGATAGTTGTTCTGCAGTGTGAATACATACAGTAGAGCAACTATTCGTTTTTTAGAGGGGGTTAGGTATGATTAACTTTATTGCAAAACATTGGATTCCGGATTACAGGAAGTATCAGGATAAACGTGTGCGGCAGCAATACGGAATTCTTTGCGGTATTGTGGGAATCTTTCTTAATATTTTATTGTTTGTCGGGAAGCTTTTTGTGGGGGGGCTCAGTCATTCTATTGCAATTATGGCAGATGCCTTTAATAACCTGTCGGATGCCGGTTCTTCCCTGATCCTTCTGTTTGGATTCCGTCTGGCAGGTCAGAAGCCGGATCCGGAGCATCCCTTTGGTCATGGCAGATTGGAGTATGTAGCAGGCCTGATCGTATCGATGATCATTATGGTTATGGCGGTGGAGCTTATGAGAAGCTCCGGGCAGAAGATCCTGCACCCGGAGGAGGTCATCTGGCATACGGGTACGCTTGGAATGCTGGTAGTTTCGATTCTTGTCAAGCTGTATATGTTTACATATAACCGCTCTTATGGCAAAAAGATTGCCAGTGCTGCCATGGGAGCAACGGCTCTGGATAGTATCAGCGATGCGGTAGCAACCTTTGTGGTACTGATTTCTACAGTGGTATCCCATTTTACAGGACTTCAGATTGATGGTGTGTGCGGTATGCTGGTGGGAATCTTTATCATGTATGCCGGTATTTCTGCAGCAAAGGATACGATCAATCCGCTGCTTGGACAGCCGGCGGAGGAATGCTTTGTGGAGCGGGTTCATGAAATTGTTCTTTCCCGGAAGGAAATTCTGGGGATGCATGATCTGGTGGTTCACAATTACGGGCCGGGACGTACCATGCTTTCCCTGCATGCGGAGGTTCCGGTGGATGGAAGTCTGGTGGAGCTTCATGAGGTGATCGATGAGGTGGAGCATCAGATTTCCGATGAACTGGACTGCTCTGCGGTGATCCATATCGATCCTATCTGGGCAAAGGATGAGGAAACGCAGAAGATGAAAAAGGAGATGGAGGCGGATTTAAAGCTGATGGATCCGTCCCTGGCACTTCATGATTTCCGGGTGGTACGTTGTACCGGCCATATGAAGCTGTTTTTTGATATCCAGGAGCCGTATTCCTGTAAGATCGAGGAGAAGGAGTTGGTAAAGCGGCTGCAGGATCACGTGGCAGAAAATCATCCGGGGGTGGAGCTGGTGGTATATGTTGATCGATTTTAAGGCGTTTTGAACGGATGATTTACAGAAATCTCCTTTTGTGGTATGATAAATAAAGTTTTGTCAGGTTACCCCTGAATGGATAAAGAGAGAATGGAGGCAATTAGATTATGGGAATGACAATGACGCAGAAGATTTTAGCGGCACATGCAGGATTGGAGTCGGTTCAGGCCGGACAGCTTATTATGGCGGATCTTGACCTTGTCCTTGCAAATGATATAACCGGTCCGGTAGCGATTCACGAGGTGGAGAAGCTAAACAAAAAGACAGTATTTGATAAAGATAAGATTGCCCTTGTTCCGGATCATTTTACCCCAAATAAAGATATTAAATCTGCAGAGCATTGCAAATGCGTCCGTGAATATGCCAAAGAGCATGATATTACCAATTATTTTGAAGTGGGACAGATGGGTATTGAGCATGCCCTTGTTCCGGAAAAGGGATTGATCGTGGCAGGTGATGTCTGCATCGGAGCGGATTCCCACACTTGTACATATGGAGCATTAGGAGCTTTTTCTACCGGTGTCGGCAGCACCGATATGGGATGTGGCATGATCACCGGACAGGCATGGTTTAAGGTGCCTTCTGCAATTAAGATCGAGCTTACCGGCAAGCTTTCCAAATGGGTCAGCGGTAAGGATGTGATCCTTCATATTATCGGAATGATCGGCGTGGACGGTGCATTGTACCGCTCTATGGAGTTTGCGGGAGACGGCGTAGCAAGTCTTTCCATGGATGATCGATTCTCCATTGCCAATATGGCGATCGAGGCTGGTGCCAAGAATGGTATCTTCCCGGTTGATGATCAGACGATTGCATATATGAAGGAGCATTCACAGAAGGAATACAAGATCTTTGAGGCTGATGAGGATGCAGAGTATGACGAGGTTATTAAGATTGATCTGAGTACATTAAAGCCAACCGTAGCTTTTCCACACCTTCCGGAGAATACAAAGACTGTAGATGAGGCTGGTGAGGTTACCATTGACCAGGTTGTGATCGGATCCTGTACCAATGGCCGTATCTCTGATCTCAGAGAGGCAGCAAGCGTTTTGAAGGGACGTAAGGTGGCAGATGGTATCCGAGCTATTGTGATACCGGCTACACAGAGTATTTATATGCAGGCAATCGAGGAAGGTCTTGTTCAGACATTTATTGAGGCAGGAGCTGTGGTAAGTACTCCGACATGCGGACCTTGTCTGGGTGGTCATATGGGCTGTCTGGCAAAGGGAGAGAGAGCTGTTTCTACCACAAACCGTAACTTTGTAGGACGTATGGGTCATGTGGAATCTGAGGTATATCTGGCAAGCCCGGCTGTTGCAGCGGCCAGTGCAGTAACCGGAAAGATCTCACAGCCATCAGATCTGGGACTTTAATATAAAATTCTCAAAAAGTGTGATTAATTATAAAGTATATGGAGGAAAGTAAATATGAAAGCATGTGGTACCGTTCATAAATATGGAGATAATGTAGATACAGATGTTATCATTCCGGCACGCTATCTGAACTCATCAGATCCGGCAGAGCTGGCAAAAAGCTGTATGGAGGATATTGACCCGGACTTTGTAAACAGAGTGAAGAAGGGCGATATCATGGTAGCCAACAAAAACTTTGGATGTGGTTCATCCAGAGAGCATGCTCCGATTGCGATTAAGGCATCCGGCATCAGCTGCGTTATTGCAGAGACATTTGCGCGCATTTTTTACCGTAATGCCATCAATATCGGACTCCCGATCATTGAGTGTCCGGAGGCAGCTAAGGAGATCGAGGCGGGAGATACGGTTGAGATCGATTTTGACAGCGGTGTGATCGTAGACAAGACAAAAGGAACACAGTATCAGGGACAGGCATTCCCTCCGTTTATGCAGAAGATCATTAAGGCAGAGGGATTAGTGAATTATATTAACAGCAACTATGCAGAGTAATCTGGGATAAGGAGAAAAACATGGTATTTGGAGTAATTCTTGCCGGCGGTGTCGGCAGCCGTATGGGAAATGTTGAGAAGCCGAAGCAGTTTTTAAAAATTGGAGGAAAGCCAATCCTCATTCATACTGTAGAGAAGTTTTTGATGCATGATTCGTTTCAGGAGTTGATCGTGCTGACTCCGACAGAGTGGATCGAGCATACCAAAAACCTTCTGAAGAAGTATCTGGGAGAGGCCGGAAGTACCGTAAAGGTATTGAAGGGTGGTTCCACCAGAAATGAGACTATTATGAATTCCATCGCATATATTGAGGAAAAATATGGGCTGGATGATGATACTCTGATCGTGACACATGATTCCGTTCGTCCGTTCCTGACATATCGTATCATTGAGGAGAATATCAAGTACGGTTTACAGTATGGCGCCTGTGATACGGTGATTCCCGCAACGGATACCATTGTACACAGTGAAGATGGTAAGGTGATCACATCGGTACCGGATCGTTCCAAGATGTATCAGGGGCAGACTCCGCAGACCTTTGGGGCCAAGAAGCTCAAGGAGTTATATCAGTCACTGACAGAAGAGGAGAAGGAGATCCTGACCGATGCTTCCAAGATTTTCGTGATCAAGGGAGAGCAGGTTTATCTTGTAGAGGGTGAGGTTTACAATACCAAGATCACCTATCCTTATGATCTCAGAGTAGCAGAGTCTCTGCTGAATGACCAGAAGAACGGAAAGTAAATGAACAGGAAATAGTTTGTGCCGAAGGGCAGAAAGGATTTTTATGTTAAATACGATATATCGTTTAGTGGCACCCAGAAGATTTGAAATTGCATTTCAGGATATCAGTCTTCAGGGTGATGAAGTAATTGTCAGACCGACACATTTGTCAATCTGTCACGCAGACCAGCGTTATTATCAGGGGGCAAGACCGGCTGAAGTACTGGCCAAAAAGCTTCCGATGGCATTGATCCATGAGGGGATCGGTGACGTAGTATATGATCCGCAGGGCGTATTTAAAGCGGGTGACAGTGTAATCATGATCCCGAATACTCCGGTAGAGAAGGATGATGTGATCGCAGAAAATTATCTGCGTTCCAGCAAGTTCCGCGCCAGTGGTTTTGACGGCTTTATGCAGGAGCATGTTGTTCTGACCCATGACAGGGTTGTGCCGCTTGATCCTTCAATTGACAAAGTGATTGCCGCATTTACGGAGCTTGTATCGGTAAGTATGCATGCGGTTCTGCGTTTTGACCGTTTTGCTCATAAGCGTCGTAATATTGTGGGTATCTGGGGAGATGGTAATCTGGGATATATTACCTCTGTCTTATTTAAGGCAACTTTCCCTGACACACAGCTTTATATTTTTGGTGTCAGTGAGGAGAAAATGTCCTCCTTTACCTTTGCAGATGCCACATTTAATGTCAATGACATTCCGGAGGATCTGTTGGTAGATCACGCCTTTGAGTGTGTGGGTGGCGCAGCTTCCCAGAGTGCGATCAATCAGATGATCGATCATATCCAGCCGGAGGGAACCATGTCTATTCTCGGTGTATCCGAGTATCCGGTACCGATCAATACACGTATGATCCTGGAGAAGGGACTGCGGATGTTTGGAAGCAGCCGGAGCGGCAGAGAGGATTTTGAGAGAACCGTTGCTCTGTATCAGAGCAATCCGGAGATCATTAATTATCTGAGTAATATCGTGGGAGCGCAGGTCCCAATCCGTGAGATTAAGGACATGAACCGTGCCTTTGAGCTGGACAACCAGAAGAACATGGGAAAGACCATTATGATATGGGATAAATAAATGACCGTTGACACTAATAGATTTTATGGGTACTATATAGATTAGTGTTTTTATGTAAGACAGAAAGGAAGCGAATATATGAAGTACAGGATTGCATCAATTCCCGGTGACGGTATCGGTCCGGAAATTGTAAGAGAGGCCAGAAAGGTATTGGCAAAGGTCGGAGAGGTCTATGGTCATACGTTTGAATATGAGGATCTGTTAATGGGAGGATGCTCTATTGATGTGTATGGAGAGTCATTGACAGATGAGACTCTGGAGAAGGCGAAGGACTGTGATTCCGTATTACTGGGAGCAGTCGGAGGAAATGTAGGACAGTCTAACTGGTATCAGATCGAGCCATCCAAGAGACCGGAGGCTGGTCTTCTCAAGATCCGCAAAGGACTGGAGCTTTATGCAAATATCCGCCCGGCAATTCTTTTTGATGAGCTGTCCGGGGCATGTCCGCTGAAGGAGGAGCTGACTGAGGGAGGCTTTGATTTTGTGGTAATGCGTGAGCTTACAGGCGGCCTGTACTTTGGAGAACGTAAAACCATCGAGGAGAATGGCGTTAAGAAAGCCATTGATACCCTTACATATGATGAGAACGAGATCCGTCGTATTGCAAAGTGGGGCTTTGATGTAGCCATGAAGAGAAATAAAAAGGTCTGCAGTGTAGATAAGGCAAACGTGCTGGATTCTTCCAGACTCTGGAGAAGTGTTGTGGCAGAGGTTGCAAAGGACTATCCGGAGGTAGAGCTGACCAATATGCTGGTCGATAACTGTGCAATGCAGTTAGTCAGAGACCCAAAGCAGTTTGATGTAATCCTTACCGAGAACATGTTTGGTGATATTCTTTCCGATGAGGCAAGTATGGTGACAGGTTCCATCGGTATGCTGTCTTCCGCAAGCCTTGGAGCAACAAAGCTTGGTCTTTATGAGCCGAGTCATGGTTCAGCACCGGATATTGCAGGACAGGACATTGCTAACCCGATCGCAACGATCCTTTCCGCAGCAATGATGCTTCGTTATTCCTTTGATCTGGAGAAAGAAGCAGATGCGATTGAGGATGCAGTAAAGAAAGTGCTGGCTGAGGGATACCGCACGGTGGATATTATGGACGAGGGCAAGACCCGGGTTGGAACAACAAAGATGGGTGACTTGATCGCAGAGCGCATTGGATAGGACATAGATAGAAGTAATGTTTCTTTAAATGTTACAAATTGGGATATGTATATATGAAAGGCATGGTGACAAGAGATGAGAAGTGATGCAGTAAAGAAGGGAATGGCAACGGCGCCGCAGCGTTCGTTGTTTAATGCACTTGGAATTACAAAGGAAGAGCTGGAAAAGCCATTGGTAGGTATTGTAAGCTCCTACAATGAGATCGTTCCGGGTCATATGAATCTTGACAAGATCGTGGATGCTGTCAAGATGGGTGTTGCAATGGCAGGAGGTACGCCAATCGTATTTCCGGCGATCGCCGTTTGTGACGGAATCGCCATGGGACATACCGGTATGAAGTATTCCCTTGTAACAAGAGATCTTATCTGTGATTCTACAGAGTGTATGGCTCTGGCGCATCAGTTTGATGCCCTTGTTATGGTGCCGAACTGTGATAAGAATGTACCGGGACTTCTGATGGCAGCTGCCCGTCTGAATATTCCTACGGTATTTGTCAGTGGTGGTCCAATGTTAGCCGGACACGTCAATGGTCAGCGAACAAGTCTTTCCTCTATGTTTGAGGCAGTAGGCTCTTACGCTGCAGGAACTATGACAGAGGAACAGGTGGATGATTATGTATGCCATGCATGTCCAACCTGTGGTTCCTGCTCCGGCATGTACACAGCCAACAGTATGAACTGCCTGACAGAGGCAATCGGTATGGGACTTCAGGGCAATGGTACGATTCCGGCTGTATATTCTGACCGTATCAAGCTTGCAAAGCATGCAGGTATGAAGGTTATGGAGCTCTATGAGAAAAATATCTGTCCAAGAGATATTCTGACACCGGAAGCATTTGAGAATGCTCTGACTGTAGATATGGCTCTGGGCTGCTCTACCAATACTATGCTTCACCTGCCTGCAATCGCACATGAAGCAGGCGTTGAGTTGAACCTTGATATGGCAAATGCCATCAGCGCGAAGACTCCAAACCTGTGTCATCTGGCACCGGCCGGTCATACATATATGGAGCAGTTGAATGAAGCCGGCGGTATTTATGCAGTTATGAACGAGCTGAACAAAAAGGGTCTGCTTCATACAGATCTGATCACAGCCACCGGCAAGACTGTTGGGGAGAACATTGCCGGCTGTGAGAACAGAGATCCTGAGGTGATCCGTCCGATCGACAATCCATACAGTGCGACAGGCGGAATTGCTGTTCTCCGTGGTAATATTGCACCGGACAGCGGCGTAGTAAAGCGTTCCGCAGTGGTACCGGAGATGCTGGTACATGAGGGACCAGCCCGTGTATTTGATTGTGAAGAGGATGCTATCGCAGCTATCCGCGGCGGCAAGATTGTAGAGGGTGATGTGGTAGTGATTCGTTATGAGGGACCAAAGGGTGGTCCTGGTATGAGAGAGATGTTAAATCCAACCTCTGCTATTGCAGGAATGGGACTTGGTTCCAGTGTAGCATTGATCACAGACGGTCGTTTCTCCGGAGCATCCAGAGGAGCATCGATTGGTCATATCTCACCGGAGGCAGCCGTTGGCGGTCCGATCGCATTGATCGAGGAGGGTGATATCATTGCTATTGATATCCCGGCCAATACCATCAATGTAAAGGTTTCTGATGAGGAGCTGGCAGCACGTCGTGAAAAATGGACTCCGAGAGAGCCAAAGGTGAAGACCGGATATCTGGCAAGATATGCATCTATGGTTACTTCTGCAGACAAGGGTGCAATTTTAAAATCGAGTCTGTAATTTATTTTAATGAATGAGAAAGGAGTATACATACGATGCAGTTAACAGGTTCTCAGATTGTAGTGGAATGTCTGAAGGAACAGGGCGTGGATACCGTATTCGGTTATCCGGGAGGCGCTATTTTAAATATATATGACGAGCTTTATCGTCATCAGGATGAGATTCATCATATTTTAACTTCCCATGAGCAGGGAGCATCCCATGCGGCAGATGGTTATGCGCGTTCGACAGGACGTGTAGGTGTCTGCATGGCAACAAGTGGTCCGGGAGCGACAAATCTGGTTACGGGAATTGCAACCGCACATATGGATTCTGTTCCGTTGGTGGCGATTACTTGTAATGTGGGTGTGCCTCTGTTGGGCAAGGATTCCTTTCAGGAGGTTGACATTGCCGGTGTGACTATGCCGATCACAAAGTACAGTTTTCTGGTAAAGGATGTCAAGGATCTGGCAGGTGCGCTGAGACGTGCATTCAAGATTGCACAGACAGGACGTCCGGGTCCGGTGTTGATCGATATTGCAAAGGATGTTACCGCCAATAAGACAGAATATAAGCCGGAGGTACCAAAGATCATTCCGCGTTCCATGGAACAGATTGAGGCGGCTTCCGTAGAGAAGGCTTTAAAGCTGATGCGCAAGGCAAAACGTCCGATGATCTTTGTGGGCGGTGGTGCCGTGATCTCCGGAGCGGAGAAGGAGCTGCTTGAGTTCGCCAAGAAGCTGGATGCCCCTGTCACGGACAGTCTTATGGGTAAGGGAGCGTATCCGGGTACTGATGATAATTATGTGGGAATGCTTGGTATGCATGGCACCAAAACTGCTGATCTCAGTGTGGGAGAGGCAGATGTGCTGGTGGTACTCGGTTCCAGATTTTCAGATCGTGTTACGGGAGTTACAAAAAATTTCGCTAAAAAGGCAAAGATCATCCAGGTGGATGTGGATCCCGCAGAGATCAACAAGAATGTCATTGTAGATGTCAGTGTGATCGGCGATGTGAAATCTGTACTGGATATTTTCAATTCCCGTCTGGAGCAGCTTTCTCATCCGGAATGGATGGAAAAAGTGATGGAGCGTAAGAGAACATTACCTCTTACCTACAGTAAGGATCATCTGACGGGTCCGTATATTATCGAAAAGCTGTATGAGCTGACCAACGGTGAGGCAATTATTTCCACGGAAGTAGGCCAGCATCAGATGTGGGCAGCACAGTATTATAAATATACCAGACCAAGAACATTGATCACATCCGGTGGACTGGGAACCATGGGATATGGTCTTGGTGCTGCGATCGGCGCCAAAGTGGGAAATCCGGATAAAACAGTAGTGAATATTGCAGGAGACGGATGTTTCCGTATGAATATGAACGAGATTGCAACAGCAACCCGCAGTAATATTCCGATCATTGAGCTGATCTTTAACAACTCCGTGCTGGGTATGGTACGCCAGTGGCAGACTTTATTCTACGGAGAGCGTTATTCACATACGATATTAAAGGATAAAGTGGATTATGTGAAGGTTGCCGAGGCTATGGGAGCCAGAGCATACCGTATCACGAAAATGGAAGAGGTTGAGCCGGTGCTGAAGGAGGCACTTGCAGCAGGAGAGCCTGTTGTGATCGATTGTGTGATCGAGAGCGACGATAAGGTATTCCCGATGGTTGCTCCTGGAAAGAATCTGGAAGATGTATTTGATGAAGAGGATCTAAATGCGGAATCTTAATATAGCACAAGCGTTGTCATACGATGTTGTTATAGGGGGATTTTGTATTCTATAGATGGGCGGCTGCTTTTACAGAGCTGTCAGTAAATATTAATTTTTATCTACATAAGGAGGCATAAAAAATGGGCAGAGTTTATAATTTTTCAGCTGGTCCGGCCGTATTACCGGAGGAAGTACTTCAGGAAGCTGCTGATGAGATGTTGGATTATCAGGGATCCGGCATGTCGGTGATGGAGATGAGTCATCGATCCAAGGTTTATGATAACATCATCAAAACTGCAGAAAAAGACTTGAGAGAGTTGATGAACATTCCTGACAATTACAAAGTATTATTCCTTCAGGGCGGTGCATCACAGCAGTTTGCCATGATTCCTATGAATCTTATGAAAAACGGCGTAGCTGATTATATTGTAACCGGACAGTGGGCAAAGAAAGCCTATACAGAAGCACAGAAATATGGAAAGGCAAACAAGATTGCCTCATCTGAGGATAAGACATTCTCGTATATTCCTGATTGTTCGGATCTGCCGATTTCGGAGGATGCAGATTATGTGTATATCTGTGAAAACAATACAATTTACGGAACAAAGTACAAGAAGCTTCCAAACACAAAGGGAAAGACTTTGGTTGCTGATGTGTCCTCCTGCTTCCTTTCAGAGCCGGTTGATGTCACAAAGTACGGTGTGATCTACGGTGGTGTTCAGAAGAATATCGGACCTGCAGGTGTTGTAATTGTCATCATCCGTGAGGATCTGATCACAGAGGATGTGCTTCCTGGTACTCCGACCATGCTTCAGTACAAGACTCATGCAGATGCAGATTCTCTTTACAACACACCACCGGCATATGGTATCTATATCTGTGGCAAAGTATTTAAGTGGCTCAAGAAGATGGGCGGCTTAGAGGTAATGAAGCAGCGCAATGAGGAGAAGGCAAAGATCCTTTATGATTTCCTGGACAGCAGCAAAATGTTTAAGGGAACTGTTGTCAAGGAAGACCGTTCTCTGATGAATGTACCATTTGTTACCGGTGATAAGGATCTCGATGCCAAGTTCGTAAAAGAGGCAGAGGAAGCCGGCTTCGTAAATCTGAAGGGTCATCGTACCGTTGGTGGTATGAGAGCAAGCATCTACAATGCGATGCCTAAGGAGGGCGTAGAGAAGCTTGTAGAGTTTATGAAGAAGTTTGAGGAGGAGAATGCATAATGTTTCAGTATACATGCTTAAATCCCATCGCAGCGGTGGGACTTGACAATCTGACAGAGGATTATAAGCAGACAGAGGATTTTGCACAGGCAGATGCAGTATTAGTCCGCAGTGCTGCCATGCATGATATGGAGTTGTCTGATAAGCTCTGCGCCGTAGCAAGAGCCGGTGCCGGAGTTAATAATATTCCACTTGATAAATGTGCCGAGAATGGTATCGTTGTATTTAATACACCGGGAGCAAATGCAAACGGTGTTAAGGAGCTTCTGATCTCCGGAATGCTTTTAGCTGCCCGTGATATCGTGGGTGGTATTGACTGGGTTAAGGCAAATGCAGATGACGAAAATATTTCCAAGTCTATGGAGAAGGCAAAGAAGAACTTTGCAGGTTCCGAGATCAAGGGAAAGAAGCTTGGTGTTATCGGTCTTGGTGCTATCGGCGTATTGGTAGCCAATGCAGCAAACCGCCTGGGCATGGATGTTTATGGTGTGGACCCATTCCTTTCCGTAAAAAATGCACTGACACTTTCCAGAGATATCACCGTATGCAAGAGCTATGATGAGCTTTATAAGACCTGTGATTATATTACAGTTCATGTACCATATATGCCTGAGACCAAAGGCCTTCTGAACAAAGAGGCATTTGATCAGATGAAGGACGGCGTTGTTGTATTAAACTTTGCCCGTGATCTTCTGGTAAATGATGATGATATGAAGGTTGCTCTGGAGTCCGGAAAGGTTGCAAAATATGTAACAGATTTTCCGAATCCGGCGGTTGTTAAAATGCCAAATGTCATCGCAACACCTCATCTTGGTGCTTCTACAGAAGAGTCTGAGGATAACTGTGCAATTATGGCCGTTGAAGAGATCCGTGATTTCATGGAGAATGGTAATATCAGAAATTCCGTAAACTATCCGGCATGTGATGCAGGTGTCTGTGAGACAAAGGGAAGAATTACCGTTGCTCATAAGAATATTCCAAATATGCTGACACAGTTTACTACAGTATTTTCTTCTGAGGGAATCAACATTGCGCATATGACCAATAAGAGTCGTGGGGATTACTCTTACTGTATCTTTGATATTGATTCTGATTCCACAGAGGCATTCGCACAGAAGCTTAGTGCGATTGATGGCGTATTAAAGGTTCGTATCATCAAATAAAGAGAGTGTGGTCACTCTCTGCTCCGGATGCGTTGCATCGGTTGCAGGTTGCAAATTTGTATATAATATATGGGGCTTAGGTAAAAGGGGATTTATCCCTTTTTACCTGAGTCCTTTTTATCTGATAAATGTATGTCTGTGGGTCTGGAATGGGCAGTTTTGGAAAGGCATGGTAATAAAGATGAATTATCAGGAAGCAGTAGAATATATCGAGGAGATACGAAAAAAACTGGCAAGTGATTACTCGATGGAACGGGTTATGAAGCTGGCAGAGCTGATGGGACATCCGGAGAAAAAGCTGCGGGTCGTACATATTGCGGGAACCAATGGAAAGGGATCCGTGGGGGCTTATATTTCTAATGCATTGGCAATGTCCGGTTATTCAGTGGGCAGATTTGCGTCCCCTGCATTATTTGATCCAAGGGAGCAGATTCAGAGGATATCGGGAAATCATTTTGGAACAGATGTGGAGTGGATCTCGGAAGAGGAAGTGGCAAGATGTGTCACAGAGCTTGTAGTTTCCGTGAACAAAATGGAGGCGGCAGGTTTGGATTGTCCCACGGCATTTGAGATAGAGACTGTGATGGCGTATTGTCAGATGGTCCGTTGGCATGTAGATGTGGCTGTGATTGAAGTGGGGATGGGGGGAAGAAATGATGCGACAAATATCATTGAGAAACCGGCCCTGACAGTTTTTACAAAGATCAGCAGAGATCATACGGCATTTTTAGGAGATACTATCGAAGAAATTGCTTATCAGAAATTTGGAATCATTAAAGCCGGCTGTCCGGTCGTTTCGGTGAGACAGGACAATACAGTTATGGAAATGCTTAAAGAAATCTGTCAGCACCGGGGGTTAAAACTGCGGGTAGCAGAGCCGGAGCAGATCCGTCAGAAGGATTTTTCTCTGGAAAAAACGTTATTCCGGTATCAGGGGTATCCATTGGAGATCCGTCAGCTGGGATATTATCAGCCGGAAAATGCAGTGATCGCATTTGAGGCATTAAAGCTCATGGCACAGACGGGATTTCATAAGATTAATATCAGCTCGGTTCAGACGGCATTTCGGGAGACAAAATGGACAGGCCGTTTCGAACTGATCTCGAAAGATCCTTTTTTAATTCTGGATGGTGCACATAATCCGGATGGTGCCGTTGCATTAAAAAAGTCTTTGGAAATTTATTTTCCGGCGCAGAGATTCCGTTATATTTTTGGGGTATTTCGAGATAAAGATTATCAGAAGATTCTTGATGAAATGCTTCCGTTAGCAACATCTGTATACACGGTACAGGCGGCAGGAGAGAGGGGAATGGATCCCGGGGAGCTGGCAGAGATTGTAGAGAAAAAATGCAGGAAGTATGACAGGGAGATCCCGGTGGAAAGCTGTCAGACTGTGGCACAGGCTCTTCAAAAAATAGAAAAGGACGGTCATAATACCAAAACCATTATTTTCGGAAGTCTGTCGTTTTTGCATGAAGTGTACCGTTTTTTTGACACCAGCCGGTATATTTGATAGAATGATGTTCAGATTTTAGAAAGAAACTGTGACAGGAGCATAGTGGATTGGAGCAGAAATGGATAAAGAAAAGATAGAACAGGCAGTTACACTGTTTCTGGAGGGAATCGGTGATGATATCAACCGGGAAGGCATACAGGAAACTCCGGCCAGGATCAGTGCCATGTGCGAGGAGATTTTTGCCGGGATGGGACAGAATGCCAGGGAGCATCTTGAGCGTACTTTCACGGCACAAAATAACGAAATGGTCATTGAAAAAGATATCACATTTTATTCTCTTTGTGAGCATCATTTACTGCCGTTTTATGGCAAGGTACACATTGGATATATTCCTGATGGCGAGGTGGTTGGGTTAAGCAAGCTGGCAAGGACTGTGGAGGTATATGCCCGCAGACCGCAGATTCAGGAACAGATGACAGCACAGATCGCAGATGATATCATGGCATATCTGAAGCCGAAGGGTGTGATGGTCATGATCGAGGCGGAGCATATGTGTATGACCATGAGAGGCATCAAAAAGCCGGGAACCCAGACCGTGACATATGCTGTCCGGGGCGAGATGGAAGATACCCGAAAGCAGGATCGCTTTCTGAAACTGTTGTCCAGATAATAGGACAGGTAAGCAGAAAACGGATAATGAACCGGATTGATGTGTCCAAATAATGGGACTAATATAAAGAATAGCAGTATGACAGAGAGGAAGAAGATATGAAAATAGGAAACAGAGAATTTACTTACGGACAGGGTCATGTTTATATTATGGGCATTTTAAATGTCACACCGGATTCCTTTTCGGATGGCGGTAAATTTAATGATAAAGACGCAGCACTTTTTCATGTAGAGGAAATGGTACAGCAGGGAGCCGATATCATTGATGTAGGTGGAGAGTCCACGAGACCGGGATATCAGAAGATTACGGTACCGGAGGAAATTGAACGTGTCACCGGGATCATTGAGGCTGTTAAGAAACGGTTTGATATTCCGGTATCCATTGATACCTATAAGGCACCGGTAATGGATGCGGCACTGGCAGCGGGAGCGGATCTTGCCAATGATATCTGGGGACTTCGTTACGATAAGTTTTATACCCCGGAGGGAAAGACATCCGTTTGGGATTGTGGTACCATGGCACAGATCATTGCGAAATATGATGTACCTGTCTGCGTTATGCATAACAGGGATCAGGCGGTATATCAGAACTTTCTGGAGGAAGTACTTCTGGATCTGGAGGATAGTATTGCGATTGGAGAGAAAGCAGGGATCAGCAGGGACAGAATGATCCTTGATCCGGGTGTTGGTTTTGCAAAGGATTACGAGCAGAATCTGGAAATTCTGGCAAATCTGAAGCTGTTTGAACGGTTTGATCTGCCGCTCTTGTTAGCAGCATCCCGGAAATCGGTGATCGGACTGACACTGGATCTGCCGGTGACAGAGAGAGAGGAAGGCACTATGGTGACATCAGTTCTGGCAGGAATGGCCGGCTGGGATTTTGTCAGGGTCCATGATGTAGAAAAAAATAAACGTGCCTTGAAAATGTTGGAAAAGATTTTAGAAAAAGACTTGCAAAGAAAAAACAAGTGTGTTAATATATAAACCGTGGTTTTACGACTGCTATATTTTGTATGCACGTCATAAAGCTCACATACAGGGATTACAACCAAATTCGAGGTGTGGCTAAGTTTGGTATAGCGCTGCGTTCGGGACGCAGAGGTCGCAGGTTCAAATCCTGTCACCTCGATTGCGCAGGGATTGAGTGTGTGATGCGGATGAATCCTTGGCAGGGGCACCTCGGAAGCTATATGCTTTCGGGGTTTTTTCTTTATATTCAAAAGGAGGAAGATATGTCTACAGTATACATTCATGTAGGTACGCCTAAGACGGGTACCTCTGCAATTCAGGTATTTTGTTCAAAGAACCGCAAATTATTAAAAGAAAAGGGAGTTTGTTACCCAAATCTTGGGTTTGATTTTCCGGGAATCAGTTCCAATCGAAATGGTCATTGTTTAAATGCACATATTTTTGATGAGAACCATAAACGCCTTCGTGATCAGGAGCGTGAGGTGGCAGATCAGGCATTGGAGAAGCTGACCGGTATGCTGGATAATTTTCCGGTCTTTGTTTTGTCAGATGAACAAATCTGGAATAATAAGGACATTACGACAGAGAGTTTGCTTCATTATAAAGAAAGGCTTGCAGAGGCAGGAGCAGATATGAAGATTATCGTATATCTGCGCAGACAGGATCTGCTGATCCAGTCTTACTGGGCACAGCAGGTGAAGGAGTGTATGAATACTTCTTTCAGTGATTATATTGTATCCAAGAAAGCAAAATATTTTAAGCTGGATTATGACAAACGTCTGGAGGAGATGGCTGCGGCTGTTGGCAGAGAGAATATTATCGTTCGTGTATATGAGAAGCAGCAGTATTATGGAGGCAATATTATTTCTGATTTCCTTCATTTATTTGATCTGGAAATGACAGATGAGTTCAAGCAGTCGGATCATGTGGTAAATGCAAGTCTGGAGGGCGCATGTCTTGAGGCAAAGCGTCTATTAAATGCCAATCCGCGTTTTACAACAAAGTTAAATTTTGTTGTGCCAATGCTTACTGCAATTCAGCAGGAAAAGGTTGGAGAGGGCGGATATTCCATCGGAAGATATTTCTCAGAGGAGGAGCATCAGGCGTTTCTGGAGAAGTACCGGGAGGGCAATGAAAAGGTTGCCAGAGATTATCTTGGCAGAGAAGACGGTGTCCTCTTTAAGGATGAGATCGTGACGGAAGGAACCGGTGAAGCAGAAACTTACACCACGGAAGAAATGGTAGATATCCTTGGTAAGGTGATCGTTTTGCAGAGAGACAAGATTCTCCAGAAAAATGAAGAGATCGCCGAATTAAAGAAGCAGGATACCGGAGTGAAGCATATGATCAAAAAGGCTGCAAAGCGGGCTTTGGGACGTGAGTGAATGATGTTGATCGAAACTGTCCTATAAAGGGGACAGTTGAAATAGAAAGGGGCAATAAAATGTTTAAGATTAATGACAATTATTTAAAGTTACCGGGAAGTTATCTTTTTTCAACAATTGCCAAAAAGGTAGCAGCATACAGTGAGGCAAATCCGGACAAGGATATTATCCGTCTTGGTATTGGTGATGTGACATTGCCACTGGCACCTGCTGTAATTGACAGACTTCACAGTGCGGTTGATGAGATGTCCAAGAAGGAGACATTTAAGGGATATGCACCGGATCTGGGATATGAGTTTCTGCGTGATGTGATCGCACAGAAGGATTATAAGGACAGAGGATGCGATATCGCAGCCGATGAGATCTTTGTCAGCGACGGAGCAAAGAGCGATTCCGGTAATATCGGAGATATTTTCAGTCAGGATAACAAGATTGCTGTCTGTGATCCGGTTTATCCGGTATATGTAGATACCAATGCAATGGCAGGACGTACCGGTACATATGATCCGGCTACAGAGAAATGGTCTGATGTCATTTATATGCCATGTACAAAGGAGAACAATTTTGTGCCGGAGCTTCCAAAGGATACACCGGATATTATTTATCTTTGTTTTCCAAATAATCCGACAGGTACCACGATCACAAAGGATCAGCTTCAGGTATGGGTTGATTATGCCTTGAAGGTAGGAGCAGTGATCATCTACGATGCGGCTTATGAAGCATATATTTCTTCTGAAAATGTACCACACAGCATTTATGAGTGCAAGGGAGCAAAGGCATGTGCCATTGAGCTTCGAAGCTTCTCTAAAAATGCAGGCTTCACAGGAACACGTCTTGGTTTTACGGTAGTTCCTAAGGAGTTGAAATCCGGAGATGTTACACTTCACAGTCTTTGGGCCCGCCGTCACGGTACTAAGTTTAACGGTGCTCCTTATATTATCCAGGCTGCCGGTGCTGCAGTATATACAGACGAGGGAAGAAAACAGACAAATGAGCAGATCGCTTATTATATGAACAACGCAAAGCTGATCCGTGAGGGTCTTACCGGTGCAGGCTATGAAGTTTACGGTGGTACGGATGCTCCGTATATCTGGCTCAAGACTCCGGATAAGATGACATCATGGGAGTTCTTTGATTATCTTCTGGAAAATCTTAACATTGTAGGTACTCCGGGATCCGGATTCGGACCAAGCGGAGAAGGATATTTCCGACTGACTGCTTTTGGAAGTCTGGAAAATACAAAGCGTGCAATGGAAAGAATTCAGTCAGGAAAGGCAATCTAGGGATTTTAATGCAGGCTTTTTGAAGTAAATTCATTATATTTTTCTGAAATAAGAAGCTCTCCACTTTTCTGTGGGGAGCTTTTGTGATAAACTGTCCTCGAAGGTGTAGAAAGATTTTTGCCGGTAGATGGCCGGTAAGGGAGAAAAGGGGATTATTCGGGAAAGGATGGAAACAGAAATGAAACATGGAATGAAGATATTATTCGGCGTACTCTTATGCGCAGGGCTTCTGTGTGTGCCGGGCAAGTCTGCTTCGGCAGATGCGGTGGTCAGTGGAGAGGACACCAGCTATGACCGTTATATTGCCTTTGGACAGGATTTAAAGGCAAGTGAGAAGCAGAAGGTGCTGCAGGAGTTTGGAATCAGTGAGTCGGATCTGTCAAACTACAAGACTATTGAGATCACCAATCAGGAGGAGCACGATTATCTGGGAGACTATATTGATTCCAAGGTGATCGGAACCCGTGCTCTTTCCTCTGTTATGATCGTAAAGACTGAAGCGGGGAGCGGAATTCAGGTAGAGACTAAGAATATCACCTATTGTACCTCCGGAATGTATTGTAATGCTCTTGTGACAGCAGGGCTGGAGGATGCGCAGGTAACGGTTGTGGGTCCCTTTGGTATATCAGGTACATCAGCTTTGGTGGGGGCTATGAAGGCATATTCCGTCATGACAGGAAAGGATATTTCCGAATCCACCATGGATGCAGCAACGGATGAGCTTGTGACGACGGCAGAGCTGGCAGACACCATTGGTGATTCCGAAAAGGTAGAGCAGTTAGTGGCGGCAGTTAAGCAGAAGGTGTTTTCGGACAATCTCACTACCAGAGATGATATTAAGGATGCCATCAATGCTTCTGCCAATGCATTGGATCTGAATCTGTCTGAGGATGATGTGAACAAGATCACAGATATGATGGAGAAGGTTTCCAAGGTGGATGTTGATGTGGATGCTATCAAGGAGCAGGCGAAGGATATTTATAATAAGCTGAAGGATTCCGGAATTGATTTCAGTAAAGTGGATACGGAAGGACTGACCGAAAAGGTAGGAGGATTTTTTTCCAATATCTTTAATGCAGTCAAAGATTTCTTTAGCGGCTTGTTCGGATAAAGCCTGAAATCAGGAATAATATAACAGAAATGGGGATTATTATGATACGGAAGAAAATAATGATATCCGGTTTTTTGTGTCTGCTCTGTGGGACGATGCTTGTGAGCTGTAAACCGGCCAGGCAGGGAGAAAAATCTTCCGATGCATTTACTGCGTCTATGGTGGCAGACGTGCGGCCTATTGAAGAGATCAAGGTATCGGCAAAGATGGATGAAAGCTCTCAGGTCAGGATAAGCTGGAATCAGGTCAGCCGGGCAGCCTCCTATGTGGTGTGCCGCAGTGACAATGATGGTTCTGAATGGAAGAAGTTAAAGGAGCTGACGCCGGACAAAACCTCTTATGTGGATGATACAGCTGCCATGGGAATGGATTATCATTATAAGGTTGAGGCGGCGTGTGAGTACAGCCAGACGGACCATTTTGCTTATGACAAAGACCAGATGCCACAGAAGCTTACGGCAGAGTGTAATATTTACACCGGCGTGGGTGGAGCATTCTGGGATCAGAAAGCGATGAAAGCAAAGCAGCAGAAGATTGGTGAGATCCTTTTGACATATTCCTTTGGAGGGGGAGGGAAGGAAGCCGTTGAGCCAGAGGGAGTGGAGATCTACCGTGGAACCTCTGCCGGTCATATGAAGCTTTTAGAGAGAGGTCTTGTAAAGGACATCTCGACGCAGGAGTTTGATTTCGGAAAAAACTATGTAGATAGTACAGTAGAGCAGGGGAAAACCTATTTCTATCAGATCCGTGCTTATGCGCTTCTTAATGGAAAGAGGGTTTATGGAAAGCGTTCGGATGCCATAGAGGTACAGGCTGCAGAACCAGAGGGTGTTTACAGTCTTCGTCTGGTGAGAGAGCCGGACAGTTATCGGTCCAATATTGTGGTGGCTCTGACCAGCACCAAAAAGGAAAATGGTGTTCTAACACTGTTGTCGGATATACTAACACAGAAGATTACAATGATGTATCGTATGTCTGCAGATTATTATGCACAACAGGCGATGGACGGCTCTGAGGTTACAGTTTCCACAGCCAGCCGCTCATCAGATCAGAAGCAGGCGAAAAAGCCGCCATATCAGGCAATGAAGCTAAAGGCAGACCGTTACAGCATGGATGGAAGGTATTTCCAGTCCGTGACAGGGGATATTGTACTGGATCCGCAAAAAACTGTTTATCTGGAATTATCACCGGCAGCATCCGGTCAAACACTCCTGGCTTCTGCAAATCTGTCTGTGGAGGAGATTTCTTTCCAGGCAAGATATAATGAAGGAAAGCATCTGATGAAACTGGATGTAAAAGGGCAGAAGGCGTTTATGGAGGATCTGTCGTCAGATGGAGGCTATCAGATATGGACAGAGTCTGCCACAAAGGGGCAGAGTGATCAGATCCGTATTGGATTGTTAAGCCGTTACAGCGGTAACCAGACATTGAAGATCTCACAGGAGCAGCTTCTGGCGGTCACTTACCGTTATCAGAGAAAAAATGACGATAAGCTTCTGGAGATGACGCTGGCCGCAGAGAAATACAGCACAGATGGAGTAAAGTGGAAGAAGGTTTCCGGAGATATTATGTTAAAGGCAGACGAGCTGGTATATCTGCAGCTTGTCCCACAGCAGGACCGGATTCCATACCGCCAGAAAGGACAGCGTCACGGAGATCTGATCCTTTCCGGAACGTATGGACAAAATACATCTTGGACATTACAAACAGATTTATTGAAGGGAGAATGAGATTATGCCATTTATTGATTCAAAAGTAACGGTAAAAATGAGTGAGGACAAAAAGGAGCAGATCAAGGCAAAGCTTGGTCAGGCTATTGGTCTTTTGGGAAAAACCGAGAACTTTCTGATGGTAGGCTTTGAGGATGAATATGATCTGTATATGGGAGGAAACAAGCTGGATAAAGGAGCATTTGTTTCTGTTAAGGTGTTTGGCAGCCTGCAGTCCGGTGCATGTGACAGTATGACGGCTAAAATCTGTGATATTCTGCAGGAGGAGCTTGGAATTCCCGGAAATGCAGTTTATGTAACATATCAGGGAATCAATGACTGGGGCTGGAATGGCAGTAACTTTTAGTAACCCAAACTTCCCACACCAAGAACTATAATATGCCCAGACAGTTTCTGATGTGGGAAGTTTGAGTTAGTAACCACTTGCAATCATAAAATGTATGTGGTATGCTTAGGTATATGATTGTTTAATTGAATTATGAAACAGACAATGAAGGAGACGAAGTTCTGAAACCATGCTTTTCGACAGGAACATGATGCCACCGACTGAGAGCACGTGACCGGCAGAGGACAGAATGGAGAACACTCCGGAGTCCATAGGCTGAACAGGTATCAATGAGTAGGCTTGTGCGCGGACACGGCGTTATGTGAAGAGATGCAGATCATTTTTCAGGTGTATCATAGATGGTCTGTGAATTGCGGGTGGTACCGCGGAAGAAGATCCGTCCCCAGAAGTGATATGATGTCATATCATTTCCGGGGATTTTTTTCGTGTATAGGAAATGTCCGCAACGCAAGGGAAGATCAACGGGAATTGCAAAGCGATTCCCGGAGGGCACAATGCTTTTTGCCCTTTTTAATTTTAAAAATAGTATCCGGAAGGGATACGGAAAGGCATGGTTTTATTATGGAATTTATAACTGGAGTAGCGAAGAAGGATACGCTGGAGATCAGTGAGATTCTCGCAGGAGATTATGAAGGAAAGACGATCAAGGTCAATGGTGCGGTGCATACGATCCGTGATATGGGTGATGTGGCATTTGTCGTTCTCCGTAAGAGAGAGGGTCTGTTACAGTGTGTATATGAGGAAGGTGTCACCAAGTTTGATCTGAAAACTTTAAAGGAAGCAGCGACCGTAGAGGTAGAGGGTGTTCTTGCAAAAGAGGATCGTGCGCCGAACGGTGTGGAGCTTCGTCTGAATACCATCCGTATTCTGTCTGAGCCCACAGAGCAGATGCCTCTGCAGATTTCCAAATGGAAATTAAAAACATCTCTGGAAGCAAAGCTGAATTATCGTCCGGTATCACTCCGTAATGTGCGTGAGCGTGCCAAATTCCGTATTCAGGAGGGCATTGTAAGAGGATTCCGCGATTTCCTGTATGAGCAGGGATTTACCGAGATTCATACACCGAAGCTTGGTGCAAAGAGCGCCGAGGGTGGTGCCAATCTGTTTAAGCTGGAGTATTTCCACAGACCGGCAATATTACAGCAGAGTCCGCAGTTCTATAAGCAGATGATGGTTGGCGTATTTGACCGCGTATTTGAGACTGCTCCGGTATTCCGTGCAGAGAAGCACAACACAAAGCGTCATCTGAACGAGTATACTTCTCTGGATTTTGAGATGGGATATATTGACGGTTTTGAGGATATTATGGCAATGGAGACAGGATTTTTACAGTACACCATGGCTCTTTTGCAGAAGGAGTACAGCAGAGAGTTAAAGATTCTCGGAGTAACTCTTCCGAATACAGACAAGATTCCTTGTGTGCGTTTTGATGTGGCAAAGAAGCAGGTTGCAGAGAAATATAACAGAGAGATCCGTAACCCATATGATCTGGAGCCGGAGGAAGAGGCGTTGATCGGTCAGTATTACAAAGAGGAATGTGATGCGGATTTCGTATTTGTGACACATTATCCATCCAAGAAGCGTCCTTTCTATGCAATGGATGATCCGGAGGATAAGACATATACCTTAAGCTTTGATCTTCTGTATCATGGTCTGGAGATCACCACAGGCGGTCAGCGTATCCACAGCTATCCGGAGCTTCTGGCCAAGATGGAGGAGCGTGGTATGACAGAGGAAGGCATGGAGCAGTATCTCAGTGCATTTAAGCATGGTATGCCGCCACATGGTGGACTGGGTATCGGTATGGAACGTCTGACTATGCAGCTTCTCGGTGAGGAGAATGTCCGTGAGACCACCTTGTTCCCAAGAGATATGAGCCGTCTGGAACCGTAGGAGAAGATAGACAGTGAAACGGACAGGCTTTTTAGTCTGAACCCGGAAATGATTTAGATTGAATATGATGTCTGCGAACAGGCAGGCGGAGGAAAGGCAGGATATAAATATGGCAAATATAATTTCAGATGAGACGATTGAGTATGTCGGTATTCTGGCAAAGCTGGAGCTGAATAAGGAAGAGCAGGAGCAGGCCAAGAAGGATATGGGCGAGATGTTGGATTATATTGACAAGCTGAATGAGCTGGATACCAGCGGTGTAGAGCCGATGTCCCATGTATTCCCGGTAAATAATGTATTCCGTGAGGATGTGGTTACAAACGGAGACGGACATGAGGCAACACTTGCAAATGCACCGGAAGTAAAGGAAAATGCATTTTTAGTTCCGAAAACAGTATAGTGTGAAGTGTGAAAAGTAAAACAGTAGAAATCAACAAGAAAGGATTGGTGATTTGATGTCATTGATGCAGCTTACGGCTGTAGAGCTGGGCAAGAAGATAAAAGCGGGAGAGGTTTCTGTGGTGGAGGCGACAGAAGCTGCTCTGGCTGCCATTGAGGCAAAGGAAGAGAAAGTAAATAGTTTTGTGACAGTGGACCGGGAGGGTGCACTGAAGCAGGCAGAGGAAGTGCAGAAAAAGATTGATGCAGGGGAGCTTACATCACCTCTGGCAGGTGTACCGGTTGCCATTAAGGATAATATGTGTACGGAGGGGCTCCTGACCACCTGCAGTTCTAAGATCCTTGGTAACTTTGTACCAACATTTACGTCAGAGGCAGTGCTTAATCTGCAAAAGGCCGGTGCAGTCATTCTCGGAAAGACCAATATGGATGAGTTTGCTATGGGAAGTACCACGGAGACTTCTGCTTTCGGAGAGACGAAAAACCCATGGAATACAGAGCATGTACCGGGAGGATCTTCCGGCGGATCCTGTGCTGCGGTTGCTGCGGGCGAGTGCTTCTATGCTCTTGGCTCCGATACCGGTGGATCTATTCGTCAGCCAAGCTCCTTCTGCGGTGTGACAGGGATTAAGCCGACCTACGGTACGGTTTCCCGTTACGGACTGATCGCATATGGTTCTTCTCTTGATCAGATCGGACCGGTTGCAAAGGATGTTACAGATTGTGCAACGATCCTGGAGACCATTGCTTCTCACGATACCAAAGACTCTACATCCGTAGAACGTGATGACACAGATTTTACCTCTGCACTGGTAGATGATGTGAAGGGGATGAAGATTGGTATTCCAAAGGATTATTTTGGAGAAGGTCTTGACACGGAGGTTAAGGATGCGGTTCTTGCTGCAGCGAAGAAACTGGAGGAGAAGGGTGCCATTGTGGAGGAGTTCGAGCTCAGTCTTGTAGAATATGCGATTCCGGCATATTATGTTATCGCTTGTGCTGAGGCAAGCTCTAATCTGGAGCGTTTCGACGGTGTGAAGTATGGTTATCGCACCAAGGAGTATGAGGGACTTCACAACATGTATAAAAAGACACGTTCCGAAGGCTTCGGTGCCGAGGTAAAACGTCGTATCATGCTTGGTTCTTTTGTATTAAGCTCCGGTTATTATGATGCATATTATCTGAAGGCACTTCGTACCAAAGCATTGATCAAAAAAGCCTTCGACAAAGCCTTTGAAAAATACGATATGATTCTTGGACCGGCTGCTCCGACCACAGCACCGAAATTGGGACAGAGCCTCAGCGATCCGATCAAGATGTATCTCGGAGATATTTACACGATTTCTGTCAACCTTGCCGGTCTGCCTGGTATTTCTGTTCCGTGTGGTGTAGATTCCAAGGGACTTCCAATCGGCTTACAGCTGATCGGTGACTGCTTCCAGGAAAAGAAGATCATTCAGGCAGCATACGCATATGAGCAGACAAGAGAGCCGGCATTTAGCCCGCTTCTGGCAGAGTAGAAAGGAGACCGGAAAGATGAAACAATACGAGACTGTGATAGGACTTGAGGTCCATGTGGAGCTTGCCACAAAGACAAAAATTTTCTGCGGATGCTCAACCGCATTTGGTGGAGCACCAAATACACATACATGTCCGGTTTGTACCGGTATGCCTGGTTCTCTGCCGGTACTCAATAAGCAGGTGGTAGAATATGCCATTGCCGTGGGTCTTGCAACTAATTGCAGCATTACCCAGTACTGCAAATTTGACCGTAAGAATTATTTCTATCCGGATAATCCACAGAACTATCAGATTTCCCAGCTGTACCTGCCAATTTGCCGGAACGGTGGCATTGAGATTGAGACAGCAGCAGGCAAAAAGACCATAGGTATCCATGAGATCCATATGGAGGAGGATGCCGGAAAGCTTGTTCATGATGACTGGACCGGAAGTTCAATGGTAGATTACAACCGTTCCGGTGTGCCTCTGATCGAGATCGTATCGGAGCCGGATATGCGTTCTGCAGATGAAGTGATTGCTTATCTGGAGAAGCTGCGTATGATCATTCAGTATCTGGGTGCTTCTGACTGTAAGCTTCAGGAGGGATCCATGCGTGCCGACGTCAACCTCTCTGTCAGGGAAGTGGGAGCGACTGAGTTTGGTACACGTACCGAGATGAAGAACTTAAACTCCTTCAAGGCAATCTCTCATGCCATTGAGGGCGAGAGAGCACGTCAGATCGAGCTTCTTGAGGAAGGACGTCAGGTTATTCAGGAGACCAGAAGATGGGATGACAATAAGGAGTCCTCTTATGCGATGCGTTCCAAGGAGGATGCGCAGGATTACCGTTACTTCCCAGAGCCGGATCTGGTGCCGATCATGATCAGCGATGAGTGGCTGCAGGCAGTAAAAGACAGACAGCCGGAGCTTCGTTCCGAGAAGCTGGAGCGTTACAAAAAAGAATATGACATTCCGGAGTATGATGCAGAGATCATCACGGGAACCAAGAAGATGGCTGACATCTTTGAGGCGACCACCGCTATCTGCAATAAGCCGAAGAAGGTTTCTAACTGGCTGATGGTTGAAACCATGCGCCTGTTGAAGGAAAATGAGATGGAGGCAGAGGATATTTCCTTCTCGCCGGAAAATCTTGCGAAGCTGATCGAGATGGCAGATGCCGGTGAGATCAACAGCTCTGTGGCAAAGGAAGTTTTCGAAGAAATATTCAAGAATAATATCGATCCGGAGAAGTATGTTGAGGAGAAGGGTTTAAAGACCGTATCCGATGACGGTGCCCTTCGTGAAGTGATCGAGAAGGTTGTTGCAGATAATCCAAAGTCAGTAGAGGATTATAACAGCGGTAAGAAGAAAGCCATCGGCTTCCTGGTTGGACAGACAATGAAAGCAATGCAAGGCAAGGCAGATCCCGGAAAGGTCAATAAGATTCTTATGGAAATTTTGGGATAGTGTGAAGATAGGAGAGGTTTGTATGACAGAGCAGAGAAGAAATATCCGGATACCGGTGAAGATGAATCTGGAGGTTTCCGATATTTTTAAACAGGATAATGTAAAGGTCAGCAATATCAATGCACCGATCAAAGTTACGGATATCTGTCGTGACGGAATTGGCTTTGTTACTACAAGTGTGCTTCCGATCGGGTTTTATTTTAACTCCCGTCTGGAGTTTAAAAACAGCAATAATGCCATTAACTGTGTAGTTCAGATCATCCGTCAGAGCAAGAGCGAGGACGGTTTGTATCATTACGGCTGTACATTCACCGGTATGCCCGCTGTCTTTGACTATATCTTCGAGGAGATCGAGGAGGAGTATAGAAAGACGGAGGCAGAAGCAAACGGGACTGCGGCAGAATAAAGCGGTGGTCTGATATTGCATATTCACGTTGTGGAATTCTATAGTGTTTTTGAAATGTATGGGCGGTACCTGATGAAAGGGTATCGCCTGTTTTTCGTTTATAGAAAAATTTCGTAACGGAAATCAAAGGAGAAGAATGGTTTTGCACTTTTATGTTTGGGGAATAGAAAAATGCTTGGGATGAATTCGAAACGATAAAATCACGCCCGGATATCAAAGGAGAACCGTTTCATTTCGTGGGAAGCTGATGGAGTCACCTTTGCATTTAGAAAATCCTGAACCGGAGCTTCCTTCCGGGTAAGAGGCTGTACCTGTATCTGGCAGGTATAGCCTTTTTGGGTAAGGGAGTCCTGCAGCAGATGTGTATTACGCTCGATCAGATGAAGGGATGCCTCCTGATCCAGATGGAAATCCGCCTTGATATTCTGGTGATCTTTTTCAAGGCGGATATTTACGGTGCCCAGGTGATCCATTTCCAGATGAAGCATCAGACTTAAGCTTTGTGGGTCCTGTTTTAATTTATCTTTTTTGGTGTAGACATAGAGATCCCCATGGGCATTCTGATTCTGCAGTTTGAGAGGGAGCTGCATATAGGCAAAGGCTTCGTTTAAAGATTTCATAAAGTCAATATTACTCTGCATATCGTGAGCCTGTCCGGAAAGATGGCCGGAATCATCTCCGAAGAGGGTGCTGTTGATTAACGTCTCAAAGGAGTTCATTTTCTGCTCCATAGAATCATAGAAGGAATCCATTTCCCCATTTTTGGAAAGCTTATGCGGGGTGATGGTAAAGTTTTCCATAAGAACGCTGTGAAAAAGCTTCTGGAAAGCTTCCATCTGAAAAAGTTTCTGTGCCAAAGCAGAGTCCGTATGAGGAATGGCGTTTTTTATACCTGCAAGAGTGTCTTCTGCTGTGGCATCTCCGGAAAGGACCTGAGAGATGGTTTCACGGTCAACAGACATATTCTGGAGGTGTCTGGCGAGCTCTGTACGTTCCTGTGGATTTAATACAGTAAACAATTGATCCTGTTCTCTGCCGTATGAAGTAATGTTGTTTAACAGAGTATCGATCACGGCAGGAGTATGTGTTACACTTGCAGAACTTTCATGAGGAGCCGCTAACATTTCATTGATGTTCTGGAAGGATGTTTTGGCAGCATCTGACAGGTTATGGAAGAGACGGCCGGCGAAAGAGCGGACGGAAGTATTTGCATCTGCATTTTCGGTTTCACGGGCAGCTTCGGACAACAGTGCTTCTGCATCCTTCCCTGATATATCGGTGGCATCTGTTTTCTGACCGGCATCAGTGGCAGCAGAGCCTTCCGGATTGACTGTATTATCAGCGGAATGACCATATTCGGCGGCGAGTGTTCCAAGTGTGGCAGAGCCGTCGGTTGTGTTGCCGGTTATGTCTGGCTGGGGCTGTAAAAGCTGCAGGATTTCCTCTGACTTTGCCTGCAGTTCTGTATTCGGACAGCTTTCCGGCAGAGTGATGGTGTTGTCGGCAATGGCCTTCCGGATCAGAAGGGCAGCATCCTTTTGAGCCATGGTACCGGTCTGGAATTGCTGTAATTGTTCTTCTGTCATCGGCGTTTCGGAAAGAAGTTCCTTTAAAGCTGCAAATTCCTGTTCTGACAGATCTGCGATTATTGGAATATCAGAAGGTGATACATTTTCCGGCAGGGCGATTGCTAAAAGTTTCTCTCCAAACATTGCAACGGTATTGGATGGACCGTTTTCTGATAAGGTTTCCAAAAGCTGCGGAATCTGTGCAGCAAAGGTTTCTGCTCTGGAAAGAAGCGAATGGGCACCGTTCCGGTATGCACTGAACTGTGCTACACTGTCTGCCGTTACCTGATACTGTTTGCGATTCATCAGGCAGAGAGTCTCCATATCATCGGTACCCAGATCATATGCCTGCTGCATAAGCTGCTGGATCGACTGCTTGTTGATCGGCATCAGATTATCCATCAAGGCCTTGACGGCAGACTGATTACGCTGCGTAGCAGGCAGAGAAGCCTCCTCCAGTGCTTTATTGATCAGAGTTAATTCTGTCTCGGTATAGCTGTTTGGTATGGCATCCAGAAGAATTCCTGAAGGCGAAATGGAGGAGAGACGGAAAGCAGCTGTCTGTCCAATAGAAAGGGAGGAGCTGTCTGCGATCTGTCCCTTGATCAGAGTGTTATTTTCTAATGTAATGGTGATCTCATTGTTGCGAAGGTCAGAAATTTCTCCGCGGATCACATCTCCCTGATGGATCTGGTTCATGCCGCTTCTGGCAACGCCATAGCTGCTCATCTGTCCAACGGAGCGGTTGATCTGCCCGGGATTATTGCGGGCAGCAGCCTGCTGGCTGCTCATAGTCATATTATTTCGTCTGTTTCCTGTATTTGTCGATGTGATGATGGGATCTGCCATAATGTTCCTCATTTCTGTGCTTCTTGTCATATATAATCATATGATGTTACGGATTGCTATCTGCTTTTGACTCGTACATCATATTATATATGTCGGCATATTTGCAGGAAACATAAAAAAAACCGAAAAAATTAGCAAAAATATCTTGACAATAAAAAATGATAGTGATATCTTACTAATTAGATGTTAGCACTCCACTTCAAAGAGTGCTAACAAATAAAAACAAGGGAGTGATAGTTTGGAGCTGGATGAGAGAAAACTTAAAATACTTCAGGCAATCATCCGGACGTATTTAGAGACGGGTGAGCCGGTGGGATCCAGAACGATTTCCAAGTACTCTGATCTGAATCTCAGTTCCGCTACCATCCGAAATGAGATGTCTGATCTGGAGGAGATGGGATACATTTTACAGCCCCACACATCAGCGGGACGTATTCCTTCTGACAAAGGTTATCGTCTCTACGTTGACACGATGCTGGATGACAAAGCACAGGAAGTGCATGACATGAAGGTCGAGCTGGAGGAAAAGGCAGGAAAGATTGATGATCTGCTAAAGAGTGTTGCGAAGCTGCTGGCGGTCAATACCAATTATGCCACGATGGTTTCGGGACCACGATATGCCTCCAAAAAGGTCAAGTTTATTCAGCTGACACTGGTGGATGACAGTGATCTTCTGGCAGTGATCGTGCTTGACAACAATGTGGTCAAAAATAAAATGATCCATATGAAGGAATCCATGGATCAGGAAACCGTTCTACGGTTAAACTTCATTATGAACACAACCTTAAACGGTCTCGATGTAATGGAAATGAATCTGGCAGTGATCCAGAAGATCAAAGAGCAGATGGGAGCGCACAACAGTGTGATTGATTCTGTGCTGGAGATCATTGGAAATGCATTGACAGAGGATGAGGATCTGGAGATCTACACCAGCGGTGCGACAAACATTCTGAAGTATCCGGAGCTTGCGGATAAGTCAAATGCAGCGCAGATTTTGAGTGCCTTTGAGGAAAAGAAAGATTTAAACCAATGGATCGAGCAGGAGCCTGTGGGTCAGAATGATGATAATCATGCGATCCAGGTGTACATTGGCGGAGAGACACAGGTGGAATCCATGAAGGATTGTTCTTTGGTGACAGCGACCTACCGGATTGATGATGGTGTTTATGGAAAGGTCGGTATCGTGGGACCAAAGCGAATGGATTACGATAAGGTAGTTGCTACACTGCAGTCTATGATGGAGCAGTTAGATGACATATTTAAAGATAATAAATAAGCCGTCAGGCAGAGGTTTAGAGAGGTGGTAGAAGGTGAGTCAGGAGAAAGAAACAAATCAGGAAATGACAGAAGAGAAGATGACAGAAAACACAGAAGAAACTGTGAAGGACAGCGAGGTGACGGAGGAAGCTTCTGAGGAGACAACGGAGCAGGAGGCCGCAGCAGGGGAAGATAAAGACGAGAAGAAATCAATCTTTGGCAAAAAGAAATCGAAGCTGGAGGAAAAGATCGCAGAGCTGGAGGATGCAAGAATGCGTCAGCTTGCAGAGTTTGAAAATTTCCGAAAGCGTTCTGAAAAGGAAAAGAGCCAGATGTTTGAGGTTGGTGCAAAGTCAGTGGTAGAAAAGATTCTTCCGGTGATCGACAACTTTGAGAGAGGTCTGGCATCTATGCCGGAGGAGGAAAAGGGAACACCGTTTGCCGATGGTGTAGAGCTTGTTTATAAGCAGATGCTTGGAGCATTGGATGAGATTGGTGTAAAGCCGATCGAGGCAGTGGGACAGGAATTTGATCCAAATTTCCACAATGCTGTGATGACCGTTGAGTCTGAGGAACTGGAAAGCGGAACTGTGGCAGAGGAGCTGCAGAAGGGATATATGTATCAGAATTCTGTAGTTCGCCATAGTATGGTAAAGGTAGTTAGTTAATTATAATAGAGCAAAGAAAAGAATTATTATAGAGAAAGAGAGGACAAAACTATGGGAAAGATTATTGGTATTGACTTAGGAACAACAAACTCATGTGTGGCTGTTATGGAAGGTGGAAAGCCTGTTGTCGTAACAAATACAGAGGGTGCACGTACAACACCATCTGTTGTCGCATTTTCAAAATCCGGTGAGAGACTTGTTGGTGAGCCTGCAAAGCGTCAGGCAGTAACAAACGCTGACAAGACAATTTCTTCTATTAAGAGACATATGGGAACTGATTATCGTGTTGCCATTGATGACAAGAAGTATTCTCCACAGGAGATTTCCGCGATGATCCTTCAGAAGCTGAAAGCAGATGCAGAGAATTATCTGGGAGAGAAGGTTACAGAGGCTGTTATCACAGTTCCTGCTTATTTCAATGATGCACAGCGTCAGGCAACAAAGGATGCCGGTAAGATCGCAGGTCTTGATGTAAAGCGTATCATCAATGAGCCAACCGCAGCAGCACTTGCTTATGGTCTCGACAACGAGAAAGAGCAGAAGATCATGGTTTATGACCTTGGTGGTGGTACTTTTGATGTATCTATTATCGAGATCGGTGATGGTGTTATTGAGGTTCTTGCAACATCCGGTGATAACCACCTTGGTGGTGATGACTTCGATCAGAAGATTACAGATTATATGATCGCTGAGTTTAAGAAGACAAATGGTGTGGATCTGTCTGCGGATAAGATGGCATTGCAGAGATTAAAAGAAGCAGCAGAGAAGGCAAAGAAAGAGCTTTCTTCCGCTACTACAACAAATATCAACCTTCCATTCATCAGTATGAATGAGAATGGACCGCTTCATTTCGATATGAACCTGTCCAGAGCGAAATTCGATGAGCTGACTCACGATCTGGTTGAGAGAACGGCAACACCTGTTACTAATGCACTTCGCGATGCCGGTATTACAGCTTCCGAGCTTGGTAAGGTGCTTCTGGTTGGTGGTTCTACACGTATCCCGGCTGTACAGGATAAGGTACAGCAGATGACAGGTCACGAGCCAAGTAAGTCTCTGAACCCGGATGAGTGTGTTGCTCTCGGTGCTTCCGTACAGGGAGGTAAGCTTGCCGGAGATGCCGGTGCCGGTGATATTCTTCTTCTGGATGTTACGCCGTTGTCACTGTCTATCGAGACTATGGGTGGCATCGCAACAAAGCTGATCGAGAGAAATACAACGATCCCAACCAAGAAGAGCCAGATATTCTCTACGGCTGCTGATAATCAGAGTGCTGTAGATATTAATGTTCTTCAGGGTGAGCGTCAGTTTGCCAAGGATAACAAGTCTCTTGGACAGTTCCGTCTGGATGGTATCCCTCCGGCACGTCGTGGTATGCCACAGATCGAGGTTACCTTCGATATTGATGCCAACGGTATTGTAAATGTATCTGCAAAGGATCTGGGAACAGGTAAGGAGCAGCATATCACAATCACTGCAGGCTCCAATATGTCTGATGAGGATATTGATAAGGCAGTCAAGGAAGCGGCTGAGTTTGAGGCACAGGATAAGAAGCGGAAGGAAGGCATTGATGCCCGCAACGAGGCTGATTCTATGGTATTCCAGACACAGAAGGCTCTGGATGAGGTCGGCGATAAGGTTGATGCTTCCGAGAAGGCAAAGGTTCAGGCAGAGCTTGACAGTCTGAAGGAGTTAGTTGAGAAGACAAATCCTGAGGAGCTTACGGATGCAGATGTCGATGCATTGAAGGCTGGTAAGGAGAAGCTGATGGAAGCAGCACAGGCTGTATTTACAAAGATGTATGAGCAGCAGGCTCAGGCAAACGGCGGTGCCGCAGGTGCAGGACCTGATATGGGCAACATGGGTGGTGCAGCAGGTGCCGGAGCAGGCAATGCTTCTGATGATGTCGTAGATGGTGACTACCGCGAGATCTAATTAAATAAAATATGATACAGGGGAATATCTTTGAACCCGGCATCATTTATGGGATAGACCATTGATTGCGCGAATGCCGCAGGCAGACGTACCGGTTAATGGTCTGTCGTCATACAAAAGAAATTTCATATATTAGGAAAATAAGCCTGAAAAGGCCGGGTTTCTTCGGCGTTTCGTTGTTCGCAGAAATCGTGTGTGAATTTATGATAAAATGAGAGATGGAGAGAGTTATGGCAGAGAAGAGAGATTATTATGAAGTGCTTGGTGTCAGTAAAAGTGCATCTGATTCTGAATTGAAATCCGCATATCGTAAGCTGGCCAAAAAGTATCATCCGGATATGAATCCGGGGGACAAGGAAGCCGAGGCGAAGTTTAAAGAGGCTTCGGAGGCATACAGTGTATTAAGTGATCCTGACAAGCGTCGTCAGTATGACCAGTTTGGTCACGCAGCCTTTGAAGGGGGAGCAGGCGGAGGAGCCGGCGGCTTTGACTTTAACGGTATGGATATGGGAGACATTTTTGGAGATATCTTTGGGGATTTCTTCGGAGGAGGCCGTTCCAGAGCACAGAATAATGGTCCGATGAAGGGACAGAATCTGCATCATACGATCCGCATTACCTTTGAGGAGGCTTGCTTTGGTACGGAGAAGGAGTTAGATCTTCCGTTGCAGGATGAGTGTGAAAGCTGTCACGGTACCGGTGCAAAGGCAGGAACTACGCCGGAAACCTGTTCAAAGTGTGGTGGTAAAGGTCAGGTCGTTTATACACAACAGTCTTTATTTGGCATGGTCAGAAATGTGCAGACCTGTCCGGATTGTCGTGGTACCGGTAAGATCATCCGGGATAAATGTCCGGATTGCCATGGCTCCGGTTATATTACCAGAAAGCGTAAGATTTCCGTTACAGTGCCTGCTGGTATTGATAATGGTCAGAGTATCCGGATCCGCGAAAAGGGTGATCCTGGTGTAAACGGAGGTCCGAGAGGGGATCTTCTGGTGGAGGTTGCTGTGAGCCGCCATCCAATCTTCCAGAGACAGGGCATCGATATCTATTCTTCTGCACCGATCACATTCGCACAGGCAGCGTTGGGCGGTGATGTGCGCATCAAGACTGTGGACGGAGAGGTAGAATATACCGTAAAGCCGGGAACACAGACAGATACCCGCATCCGACTCCGTGGCAAGGGCGTTCCGTCTCTGCGGAATAAGTCCATCCGAGGTGACCAGTATGTCACATTAGTAGTACAGGTGCCAACGAAGATGAACGGAGAGCAGAAGGAACTTCTGAAGAAGTTTGACGAGGCAATGTATGGAAAGTCGGAGGAAAAGGAAGAAAACGGAGAAACTACCGAAAAGAAAAAAGGCCGTTTCGGGAAAAAGAAAAATAAATAAGACACACTAAGAGGCTGAAATTCCTTGGCCGACCCCGGATGCTTTTGCAAGGGAGGAAGACTTTGATGTGTGGATCTGCATAAAATATTTATGAATAGTGATAGCTTCATGCTGGAAGAAAATCAGTGTGGAGCTATTATTTTTTTGAATTTTTCCCGCAATATATTGGAATCTTTTTTTGCATCATTGCAGATACTAATACAACGAAAATTAAATCTTTGATACATGAACCGTCAATTATTAATTATTCGTTATACCAGTATTAAAACAGTGATGGAAAGGGGTAATAGTATGTCTGAAATAAAAAACAGCGGTGACAAGGGGATGAAGATCCGGGATATTCTGGCAAGAGAGATTCTTGATTCCCGTGGAAATCCTACGGTGGAGGCAGAGGTGATCCTGAAATGCGGAGCAAGAGGAGTAGCAAGTGTACCTTCCGGAGCGTCCACAGGAGCCTTTGAAGCCGTAGAGCTTCGGGACGGAGAAAGCCGTTATATGGGGATGGGCGTAAGAGGAGCTGTGAAGGCAGTGCGGCAGATCATTGCGCCGGGACTAAGGGGGATGGACGCTTCCAGGCAGAGGGAGATTGATCAATGGATGATCGCAGAGGATGCTACAGCCAATAAATCTCATCTGGGTGCCAATGCGATTCTGGCAGTATCTCTGGCAGTGGCAAAGGCTGCGGCGAACGGAATGAAACTTCCGCTTTACCGATATCTGGGAGGCTGCGGTGCAAGAGAGCTTCCAATTCCTATGATGAATGTCATTAACGGAGGACGTCATGCGGACTCCTCTATGAATATTCAGGAATTTATGATCATGCCGGTGGGTTTTATGAGCTTTCATGAGAGGCTGGAAGCCGGAACAAGAGTATTTCATACTTTAAAACGTATTCTGATGGCAGAACATTATACGACATCTGTAGGGGATGAGGGAGGCTTTGCTCCGGCTTTTGAACGGGATGAACAGGCACTTGACTTTTTGATCCGTGCCATTGAGGAGGCAGGCTATCAGCCGGGAAGACATTTTCGGATCGCCCTTGATGTAGCGGCAACTGAAATGTATGATGCGGCTCTCCGGGAAGGAAAGGATGGCATGTATTATTTCTGGAAATCCGGGATCTACAAGACTCCGGAGGAGATGATCGCTTACCTCAAGGAGCTTTGTGACCGTTATCCCATCTATTCTATTGAGGATGGTCTGGCAGAGGAGGACTGGATGCACTGGGAGCAGTTGAACCGTACTCTGGGAAGCCGTGTGCAGCTTGTGGGGGATGATCTTTTCGTGACCAACACAGAGCGTATCCGTAAAGGAATCCGGCAAAATGCTGCAAATGCCGTGCTGATCAAGGTAAATCAGATCGGTACGCTGACGGAGACTCTGGATGCGATCCGTATGACTAAAGAAAACGGATGGCGTGCGATCATATCGCATCGTTCCGGAGAGACGGAGGATACTACGATTGCGGATCTTGCTGTGGCCGTCAATGCCGGACAGATCAAAACCGGTGCTCCAAGCCGGACTGACCGCGTCGCGAAATATAACCGGCTGCTGCGGATCGAGGAGGAGATCTGGTAGAGGGAATGTACACTTCGAGAAATAGAATTGTACTATATAAATAGGGGTTGTAATTTTTCGGAATCTTGTTATACTATCAATAGATAGGTGGCTATCTTCGGGAGAGACCCTGCCATAAAGTGGGAGATTTTAAACTCAAGGGAGCTTTCAGCTCCCTTATTTGTTTTACAAAGGTGGAATTTACTATATGGAAGAATTTAAAATTTAAATACTGAATGATACAACTGCGGGATATAGAAATAACAAATGAAGTGAGGCGTAAAAATGAGTACACAACAAAAGAAAAGCAAATATGAGATTGACATGTGCAACGGTTCCATACTGGACAAGCTGATATCCTTTTCCATTCCATTAATGCTGTCCGGAATTTTGCAACTGTTATTTAATGCGGTGGACATTATCGTGGTGGGGCGGTTTACCGGAAGCGAGGCGCTGGCTGCAGTGGGATCAACGACAGCGCTGATCAACGTATTTGTTAATTTTTTTATTGGGATTTCTCTGGGATCGAATGTGCTGGCGGCGAGATTTTATGCCGCCGGGAAGGATAAGGAGATGTCAGAAACGGTACATACGGCGATTACGCTGGCTCTGATCAGCGGCATTGTCATGGGAATTGTAGGCGTGGTGTCTGCGAAGGGGGCTTTGCAGCTGATGGACACGCCGGATAATGTACTGGATCTTTCCACTTTATATATGCGTATTTATTTTGTGGGGATGCCATTTTTTATGTTGTATAACTATGGAGCCGCTATCTTAAGGGCAGTAGGGGATACAAAGCGTCCGTTGATGTTTCTGATCGTGTCCGGTGCTACGAACGTGGTATTAAATCTGATCCTGGTGATCCGGTTTCATCTGGGAGTAGCCGGAGTTGCGATCGCAACCGTGATCTCTCAGGGGATATCGTGTGTATTAGTGCTTCGCTGTCTGTATTATTCGGAGGGAAGTTATCAGCTTCGGTTTTCCAAACTTGGCATGAAGGCGCGCTATGTAAAGCAGATCTTTCAGGTGGGTGTGCCGGCAGGAATCCAGAGCACGATTATTAACTTCTCAAATGTATTATTGCAGTCCTCGGTGAATTCCTTCGGATCTGTTGCCATGGCAGGATATACGGCTGCCAATAATATCCTGGGATTTTTATATGTGTCCGTCAATTCCATTACACAGGCATGTATGAGTTTTACCAGCCAGAACTACGGTGTGCGCAAGTTTAAGAGAATGGATAGGATATTGCTGGAATGTCTGGGGCTTACGGTGACCGTTTCCTTAATATTCGGAGGAGGTTCCTATTTATTTGGTTCGGAGTTGATGCACATTTATACGAAGAGTGCAGATGTGGTGGCTTGTGGTACGGATATTATGCTGTACACCACTGTGACATATTTCTTATGTGGGATTATGGATCTGTTTCCGGGAGCACTCAGGGGAATGGGACATTCTGCGGTGCCAATGATTCTTTCTGTGGTTGGAACGGTTGGAACGAGAATAGTATGGATATACTGGGTATTTCCGCAGCACAGAGCATTGGATTTTCTGTTTATTTCATATCCGGTGTCATGGATCTTAACGATCGTGATGCAGGTGATCTGTTTTTACTTTGTCCGAAAAAGAGTACACGGAAAGGATTGAAACATATCTGTTTGACATACAAATTATCGTCGTGATTTTATTTTCGTCTGAATTACCAGTCCTCAATATCATCAAGATTGACAACTTCCGATGTGCCAGCCGGTTCTGCCTCTGTACCGTCATTGTCGGAGGACTGATCGGTGGTCAGAGCCTGAATCTGCTCATCGGTAATCTCCGAAGGATCTCCAATTACCTCGGGTTCGGTATCCTCCGTCTGACGTTTCTCTGCCTCCTCGCAGGCATGGCGCAGGATAGACTGGATCTCATCATCTCTGTTGTTGATGGGATAGGCTTCCTCCTCGTTATTACAAAGATAATATTTAATAATATGACCACTATATAAAGCAACGGTACTGCCGTTGCATACATCACTGTTTCTTTGGTATGGAAGATTATCGTACATTTCAATGCCGTAATCTAATGTGCCGTCGTATTTCTTGGAAATGCCGGCTTCACGATTGAGCTGTATCATAGAAAAGACTTCCTTTCCGATGGGATGTTGTCTGAAAAACGTCCCTTCCTATGCTTGTACTTTATCATATAGCAGCGGTGGGGTCAATAGAGTTTGTGGGAGGAATTTCCCAAAATCAGGAGTGAATTAACAATACTCACAAAATCAATAAATTGACTTTTCGCTATCTTATGTTATAATTAGCACCGAGTGTCCTGTCATCACAGGACAGGGGAAACGATAATTGAAAATGAGTTGTCATATGGTATCCGTGTGGCAGAAATGAGGAAATCTATGGGAAAAGCAAAACAGATTGTTAAGAATTTTACAAAGTACAATAATCTATTGTATGAATTGGTCAAGAAAAATATCAAATTAAAGTACCGCCGTTCGTATCTGGGAATTCTTTGGACCCTGATCGAGCCGTTATTAACTATGATCGTTCTGACCATTGTCTTCGGTACGTTCTTTAATAAAGGTACAAAGCAGTTCCCTGTATATGTACTGACAGGACGTCTGTTATTTTCCTTTTTTCAGTCAGCGACAAAGGCGGGGCTCAAATCCGTCAGCGGCAATGCCTCGATGATCAAAAAAGTCTATGTACCCAAGTATATATACGTTGTTTCTTCGGTGGTTTCCAACTTTTTGATCTTCCTGATCTCGCTGGTGGTTCTGGTGGGAGTAGCCGTTGTGCTGAAGGTGGAGCCGACGATCTATCTGTCACAGGCATGGATCCCGTTGATCATTTTGTTTGTGATGTCTTTAGGTACCAGCCTGATCTTAGCGACACTTAGTGTATTTTTCCGGGATGTGGAATATATCTGGGGTGTTGCCTGTATGCTTGTTATGTATGCATCTGCCATTTTCTATCCGGTGGAAAAGATCATTAAGAGCGGTAAGGGCTGGGTATTCAATATCAATCCGGTATATATGTGTATCGCTAATTTCCGAAATTCCGTATTGTACGGAGTTCCAATGAATATGCAATATTGTGTATTGTCGGCAGGAATTGCTGTTGTGCTTTTGGTGATAGGAATGGTTCTTTTCTATAAGAAACAGGATGATTTCATTTTGTATCTGTAATCAGATATTATAAACAGAAATGCCGGGCAGCCCGGTGGAGTTGCATCATTGCAGGAATGGAGAGTTCAATGAAAAATAATGTTGCCATTAAGGTTAAAAACGTAGGAATGCGTTTTAATCTGAGTCAGGATCGTGTGGATAACCTGAAAGAATATATGATCCGTTTTTTAAAGAGAGATCTGCATTTTAATGAATTCTGGGCCTTGAGAGAGATCAATTTTGAGGTGAAAAAGGGAGAGCGTCTGGGAGTACTGGGATTGAACGGATCCGGTAAAAGTACCCTGTTAAAGATTGTTTCCGGTGTATTGAAGCCGACGACAGGTTATGTACAGACCAAAGGGAAGCTGGCACCTCTTCTGGAACTGGGAGCAGGCTTCAGTCAGGAGTATACCGGCAGAGAAAATATCTATCTGTACGGTGCTGTTCTGGGATATTCCAAGGAGTTTCTGGATGAGAAATTTGATGAGATCGTAGATTTCTCTGAGCTGGGAGAGTTTATTGATGTACCGATCAAGAATTATTCCTCCGGTATGAAATCCCGTCTGGGATTTTCGATTGCGACTGTCGTAGAACCGGAAATTCTGATCCTAGATGAGGTGTTATCTGTAGGAGATAAAAAATTCCGCCGCAAGAGTGAGAAAAAGATCATGGACATGTTCGATAAGGGAGTGACCGTGCTTTTCGTTTCTCATTCTTTGGAGCAGGTACAGAGAATCTGCGACCGAGCGATCATTTTGGATGGTGGTCATCTGGTAGCGAAGGGTCCGGTTGACAAGGTGGCAAGAATTTATAAAAATATGACAGAGTAACCCATATATTTCAGAAGTAATCATGCCGCTTCCAAAATGAGAAATGGATTTTTCAATGATAGGAGGAGAACGATGAAAAGCAATAACAGTATAGCTCGAAGGATTCTTGTAATGGTTCTTACAGTGGCTGTCTGTGTGACAATGCTGGGAAATTCTTCCAGAGTCAGTGCAGCCTCTGCATATCAGATCAAGATCAATAAACAGCAGAACTGTGTGACTATTTACAAATCAGGAGCCAATGGAAAGTATAAGCCGGTAAAGGCAATGGTATGTTCTACCGGTTATGCGACGCCGGTCGGCACATTTCCGCTGGGAGAGAAAATGCGCTGGCATACATTAATGGGTCCATGTTATGGTCAGTATTGCACCAGAATTCACGGAGGCATTTTATTTCATTCTGTCTGGTATTACAAGCAGACACCGTCATCATTATCTGCTTCGGCGTATAATAAGCTTGGTGTGACCGCATCTCATGGATGTGTCCGGCTGAGCGTAGCAGATGCCAAATGGATCTACGATAATGTACCTTCCGGTTCTCCGGTTACGGTTTACAATTCATCAAATCCGGGTCCGCTCGGCAAGCCGTCTGCGATCAAATTGCCGTCTTCCAGCACATGGGATCCGACGGATGTATGGAGCTCCGGTAATCCCTGGAATAAGAAAAAGCCAAGTATTTCCGGTACCAAAAACCAGACGGTACCATATAATGGTACATATTCTGCTAAAAAAGGTGTCACTGCTAAAAATACCACAGGATATGATGCAACATCCCGGTTAAAGGTTTCTGTTCGTTATCATGGAGCGGATGTAAAAAAGGTCGATACAAAAAAGCCGGGAGTTTATAAGGTGATTTATAAGCTCAGAGATGAGATTGGACGTAAGGTTCAAAAGATCGTTAAGGTGAAGGTGACTTCCAGCCTTCCGGCACCAAAAATCAGCAATGCACAGGATATTTATGTGAAGTCTGCAGATCAGCTTACCAGGGGAAGAGCATTAAAGAATGTAACAATTACCCAGAAGGGGAAAAAACTTGCACGCAAATATATTAAAGTTATCTTTAAAAAGCAGAAAAAGGGTGTTTATAAGGTGACTTATAAGGCACAGAATGCAAGTGATCTGACAGAAGTTTCCGTGAAGGCATATGTAGACAGTCAGGCACCGGAGATCACAGGGGTAACGGATGGCGGAACATATCCGGTAGATTCATCTGTTCACGTCAATGAGAAATATGCAAGATCCTTGATCGGTGTATCTGATAATGTATCTGCATTGAAGACCTCGGATGTTCAGGTGAAGATTACAAATCAGGCAGACGGAAGCTATCATGTGATTTATGAGGTTCAGGATCAGGCCGGCAATAAAACAAATGTTACGATCCATCTTACGGTATCTGCAGCCCAGCCGGCAACAGGTGCGGCAGTACAGTAGAAAAAGATGTTTTATGAAGTATGATAGGAAAGAGGATGACTTCATAAAAATTTAAGAAAGACATTATAAAAAGTTCGTGCAATTAGAAATGGAAAGTGATATACTATCGGCGTGAGTAGGTGCTGCATCTGCCTGCCGGTAGTATATTTATGTAATGGAAAATTGCATGTACAGCAGAGTGTGCGATTTTTGAAAAATCATTTTTATAAAAATAAGCTTGATATAAAGGAAGGTTTGTTATGGGAGAAAAATTATTACGAGTAAAGAAGTTTTTTACTTTTTATGTTTTTTTGCCGGTGATTCTGGATATTGTCATTGAGAGCTTAAATAGAAAATCAGTCTTTTCTGCATTTTCTTATATGGTTGACAAGCCGTTTTTATTTATGTTTAATGTATTGATCATTATGCTGACCCTGTCGGTCGCTATGTATTTCAAGAGAGAGATATTTGTATTGACATTGATGTCCGTAGTATGGCTGTTGTTTGGTGTCATCAATTTCGTGATCCTGCATTTCCGGGTGACACCGTTTTCAGCCGTGGATTTTACGTTGATCAGCAGCGCGATCAGTGTATCCGGTCATTATCTGACTGCATTTAATGTGATGATGATATTTTTTGCAATTGCCATTTTGGTGATCTCCCTGATCTGTCTGTTTAAAAGGACGCCATGCTTCCAGAAAAACACCACCAAAAAAGCATATATGCTTTCAACGCTGGTTATCCTGACATTGGCAGCGGGGATTGTGGTGATGCATAAGTCCAGTACCTCTGTTCAGGCACTGGCCGAGAATTATACCAATATTTCTGAGGCGTATGAAAATTATGGATTTGTTTATTGCTTCGCAAACAGTATCATTGATACCGGTATTAAGAAACCGGAGGATTATTCTGAGGAGTCCATGGCACAGATTAAGGATTCTATTAAGGATACCGGTACAGATGAGCCGGAGGTGAAGCCGGATATTGTGATGATCCAGCTGGAGTCGTTTTTTGATATTTGTGATGTGAAGGGAGTCAGCTTTTCCAGAGATCCCCTGCCTAATTTTCACCGTCTTCAAAAGGAGTATTCCAATGGTCAGCTGACAGTGCCGACAGTGGGGGCAGGTACCGTAAATACCGAGTTTGAGGTGCTTACCGGTATGAGCCAGCATGATTTCGGTGTCAGCGAGTACCCATATAAAACAGTATTAAAAAGCAAAACTTCCGAAAGTATCTGCAATGATCTGGCACAGATCGGTTATTCCAGTCATGCGGTACACAACAATACAGCAACCTTTTATGGACGCAATAAGGTATTTTCTAATCTTGGTTTTGACAGCTTTACGTCTGTAGAGTATATGAACAATATCACATTAAACCCGAATGGATGGGCGAAGGATGATGTGATGGTAGATGAAATTTTGAAGACTCTGGATGATAATAAAAACAAATCGGATTTCACCTTCGGGATTACTGTGCAGAGTCATGGAAAGTACAATGATGTAAAGACAGACTCTAAGGATCCGGTAAAGGTGTATAATGCTCCGACGGGAAAGGAAGAGTCGTATGAATATTATGTCAATGAGATCAATGAAGTAGATCAGATGATCGGCAAGTTGGTATATGCTCTTGGAAAGCGGGAAAAGCCTACTGTGCTTGTACTTTATGGAGATCATCTGCCGAGTCTTGATCTTTCCAATGAAGACCTGGAGGATGGCAGTCTGTACGAGACGCAGTATATTATCTGGAATAATTACGGACTGAAAGAAAAGGATCAGGATCTGAAGGCATATGAGCTGTATCCGGAGGTGCTTGATCAGATTGGAATTCATACAGGTGTGATCACACAGTTTCATCAGCAGGCGGACCGCAGCAGTGACACTTATCAGACGGATCTGAAAGCATTGGAGTACGATCTTCTTTATGGAGAGAATTATATTTATGATGGAGAAGTGCCATTTACTGCAAGCAATCTGCAAATGGGAACAAATCCACTGAAGCTTGCAGATGTATATCAAAAGGATGGGCAATATATTGTCCGGGGAGACAATTTTACTCCGTACTGCAGAGTGTACTTTGACGGAAAAGAGCTGGAATCCCAGTGGATTGATGAGCATCATTTGAAATTGAAGGATGTACCGGAGCGTTCCGACCGTAAGCAGGACAAACAGAAGAACTATGAACCGGATGAGATTCCAAATTCCTTTGTGGTGGAGGTTCAGAATGGCGATGGTGTGAAGCTGAGTTATAGTAATAATCTGCGTTGGAAGAATACGTCTTTGGGGAAGAAGTAGGCTTCCAAGGAGACGTGGCAGAGTGACAGAATATCATAAACTATAAAATGAAAAATGTTGACTGGAAAAGTCGTGTTTTGTCGAGATGACAGACACGACTTTTTTTCTTTTCGCCTCTGTTTGACATTTTTCTCACGAAGGCTTGCATATAATTATTTTTAGAAAACGGAAAGGAGATGACAGAATGATCAGATGAGAATTGCATTTTATTGGGATATCTTCTGGCTTTTGAACTTCATAATGAACCTGTTTCTGTTGGGGATGACGGCAATTATAAGACGAAAGTATCTCAGAAAATGGCGTCTTATAGGAGTATCTCTGCTGGAAAGCGGTCAGATGACAGCAGTGCTTGTATGGTGGCTGCAGCAGTTGAAAGAGCATAATGGTAAAAATGAAATTCTTTTCTGGCAGAATGGTATGCCCGCCGGCCTGATCATGTTGGAAATTTTATTTGCTTTTGAAATGCTTCAGTTTTGTTTTTGGGAGAAACAGTTCCGGGAATTATTAAAGGATCTGCTTTATTTTCTTCAGGTGAGCGTTTTGACAGGGGGAGCATTATTATTATGCAGAGAGTGGATGGGAAAAGAGCATACTACAGGAATATGGACATTGTTTGCAGGAACGGCCGGGATATGGCTGGTGTTTTATATTATGGAACGTTATCTGCGGCAGGGGGATAAAAGGGTAAATACCATGGACGGCGTGATCATTATGGGAAACGGCAGACGTTATCCTTTGCGGGTTATGCTGGATACCGGCAACTGTCTTGTGAGCCCTTATAGTGGAGAACGGGTTATGATCATTGGAGAGACACTGGCACAACAGTTGGAAATAACGAAAACCCGGCCTCCTCTTTTAATTCCTTTTCAGTCCATTGGAGGGGACGGGATGCTGACAGCATACCGGATTCCCAGACTGTCTCTGCAGGATGGCTCGGAGGTACGGAACTTCCTTGCGGCAGTCAGTCCCAAATTGTCAGAAGATTCTGCGGTACAATTGATTATGTATGGCAGAAAATAAAATAGAAAGGATGAAAGAATGATTAAAATAAGCATGCCAAATAAATTTCAGCTTCGTATTATGCCGGAGCTGCGTGGATGGTTTCTACCGAAAAAGGGAGGAGAGATCCATTATATCGGCGGGGCGGAAATCCTTCCGGCGCCGTTTAGCAGAGAAGAGGAAAGCAAAATACTTGATCTTTTGGGAACGGAAGAGGATCAGAATGCCAGAAGTCGCCTGATTGAACATAATCTGAGGCTTGTGGTGTATATTGCTAAAAAGTTTGATAACACAGGGATTGGTGTGGAGGACCTGATCTCTATTGGAACGATTGGACTGATCAAGGCAATCAATACCTTTAATCCTCTGAAAAATATCAAGCTTGCCACATATGCCTCCAGATGTATTGAAAATGAAATATTAATGTATCTGAGGAGAAACAATAAGGTCAAAATGGAGGTGTCCATTGATGAACCCCTCAATGTGGACTGGGACGGAAATGAACTGCTGCTTTCCGATATTCTGGGGACAGATGAGAATATTATTTCCAAAAATCTGGAGGAGGAGGTTGACCGGAAACTTCTGCGGATGGCATTGGATAAGCTGGGAGAAAGGGAGCGGATGATCATTGAGCTTCGTTTTGGGCTGAACACAAAGGATGGGACAGAGAGAACACAGAAGGAGGTGGCTGATTTACTTGGTATTTCCCAATCCTATATATCCAGGTTAGAAAAGAAGATCATTAAAAGATTGAAAAAAGAGATCATGCGTCTGGAACAGGTATAAAAAAAGCGGAATCGCAAATCCTACTTACATAGCCGGTAATCATAACCGGCGGCTCACGGCAGCTCTGGCTGTACAGAAAATTCTTTCGCAGAATGGAGAACGCTCATGGCAATGTATAAAGTAGAGATTTGCGGGGTAAATACATCCCAGTTACCATTGTTGACGAATGAGGAAAAGACAGAATTATTTGAAAAGATACAACAGGGGGACAAAGAGGCGAGAGAGAAGTTTATTAAGGGAAATCTCCGGCTGGTATTAAGTATTATCCAGCGGTTTTCCGGCTCTAATGAAAATGTAGACGATCTGTTTCAGATCGGGTGTATTGGGCTGATGAAAGCCATTGATAATTTTGATACTACACTTAATGTAAAGTTTAGCACCTATGCCGTACCCATGATCATCGGTGAGGTGAGAAGGTATCTCCGGGATAACAACAGTATCCGGGTCAGCAGATCCATACGGGATACGGCATATAAAGCAATTTATATGAAAGAATCCATGATGAAGGTCTCGGATAAAGAGCCTACGGTGGAGGAGCTGGCTCAAAAGCTGGAGATTCCGGCACAGGATATTGTGTTTGCACTGGATGCTATTCAAAGTCCGGTATCCCTTTACGAGCCGGTTTATGCCGAAAGTGGGGATAATCTTTATATTATGGATCAGATCAGTGATAAAAAGAATAAGGAAGAAAAGTGGGTTGAGCAGATCTCATTAAAAGCAGCGATTGACCGCTTAAGCCAGAGAGAACACAGGATCATTGAACTGAGATATTTTGAAGGAAAAACCCAGATGGAGGTGGCGCAAGAAATACAGATTTCACAGGCACAGGTGAGCCGGCTGGAAAAAAGAGCTCTCCGGTCCATGAAAAATTATCTTGCATAGAGACTGAAATTTTGCATAAGCTTAAGTAATCCTCGAAAAATGGAGTGATTTTATGCGGATGTCAGAGTTGAGGGAAAAGGAAGTGATCAATATCTGCGACGGCGAGAGACTGGGAAATGTTTGTGATGTGGATTTCGAGATAAAAACAGGTCGGATCTGCAATCTGATCATCCCCGGTCCATGCAAGGTGCTGGGGATTCTTGGAAGAGATCAGGAATATATTATTTCCTATGAGCAGATCCAGCGGATTGGGACAGATGTGATCCTTGTGGAAGCAGAACGGGAAAAGTGCCTGAAAAAATGCCAGTGGGACGAATAAAAATATCTGCTTGCATTTTTTGTTTGTTTGAACGATAATGTTGCTAAGAACAAAAGATGGAGGTAAAAGGCATGAAATGTCCGTATTGTGGGGAGGACGATACAAGGGTGATCGATTCCAGACCGGCAGATGATAATTCATCGATCCGGCGCAGGAGACAATGTGACAAGTGTGGAAAGCGTTTTACAACTTATGAAAAGGTTGAGGCAATTCCTTTAGTTGTTATCAAAAAGGATCAGAGTAGGGAAAGCTATGACAGGACAAAGATTGAGAGTGGTGTATTTCGTTCATGTCATAAGCGTGCCGTATCCATCGATCAGATGAATGCATTGGTTGATCAGGTGGAGGCAGAGATCTTCAATCAGGAAAAAAGAGAAATTCCCAGCAGCTATATTGGTGAGCTTGTGATGGATCATTTGGAAAAGCTGGATCCGGTTGCCTATGTGAGATTTGCTTCCGTATACCGCGAGTTTAAGGATGTAAGCATCTTTATGGATGAGATTAAAAAAATGCTCAATAAATAATAGGGATTGTTTTTTGATACCAGCAGTGTTATAATGCTGAAAATGACAGACAGGTTTTCGACTGATGTGTCGTGAAGCCTGTCTTTTTCTTTTGTGAAGTATATACTGAGGGGAAGCTTCTTTTGCCGCAGGCGAAAGGAGTCAATATGTATAGCAAAACATTTAGCGTGGCGATTCAGGGAATTGAAGGCCACATGGTTCAGATTGAGGCAGACATATCTGATGGGCTGCCTGTTTTTTCTTTGGTAGGGGACCTGTCCTGCGAGACGAAGGAGGCCAAAGAACGTGTTCGTGTTGCATTGCAGAACACGGGCTTTCGTTTTCCTCCGAGGAGGGTGACGGTCAATCTTTCACCGGCAGATATCCGGAAGGATGGTACAGGTTATGATCTGGCGATCGCAGTTGCGGTATTATCTGCGTACGGTTATATTTCCAAATCTGATTTTAATGATATATTGTTTATTGGAGAGCTGAGTCTGGAGGGGGAAGTGCGTCCGGTAAACGGGGTATTGCCTATGGTATATGCGGCTCTGGCCCAGGGAGTAAAATACTGTATTTTGTCTCGGGATAATCAGGAGGAAGCATCTGTGGTACGGGAGATGAAGGTTATCGGTGTCACAAATCTCAGGCAGGCTGTGGATCTGTTAGAGGGAGATTTAGACAGAGCGGTGTACCGGCCATCCGGTGGTCGTACCGGGGCAGAGCAAACGGATCAAACAGAACCGGATTTTAAAGAGGTTCTGGGACAGGAAACGGCGAGAAGAGCTGCGGAGGTGGCAGCAGCCGGAATGCATAACCTGCTGTTGATCGGTCCGCCGGGATCCGGCAAGTCTATGATCGCCGGGAGAATGAGTGGCATTTTACCTGCAATGACCTTTGAGGAACAGATGGAAATATCACAGATCTACAGTGTGGCCGGACTGTTGTCCGGCGAGACGCCGCTGGTAACAAAACGTCCGTTTCGTTCTCCGCATCATACGGCGACACAGAGAGCGTTGATCGGAGGAGGCACTTACCCCAGACCGGGAGAGATCAGTCTTGCATCAGGCGGTGTCTTATTTCTGGATGAGCTTCCGGAGTTTGAGAGAAATACTCTGGAGGTCCTTCGTCAGCCACTGGAAGATGGATGGGTCCATGTGTCGAGACTTCGGGGAAGCTGCCGGTATCCGGCGCATACGCTTCTGATGGCTGCCATGAACCCGTGCCGTTGTGGATGGTATCCGGACCGTAAAAAGTGTAACTGCACTCCGGGGCAGGTGCGAAGATATCTGGGCAGGATTAGCCGGCCTTTGCTGGACCGGATTGATATCTGTACGGAAACAATGCCGTTGGAGTATCATCATCTGGAGGAAGATAGCGCCTGCCAGGAACCGGATTCTTCTGCAGTGATCCGTAAACGGGTAGAAAAAGCACAAAAACTTCAATGGAAGAGGTATGCGGAGGAAGCATTTTGCCATAACTCCGACCTGACGCCGCAGAAAATAAAACAGTATTGCCGGATGTCTCAGGAGGCATCGGACTTTCTGAAGTGTATCTTTCAAAAAATGGAATTTAGCGCCAGAGCATATCATAAAATTTTAAAGGTTGGACGAACTATTGCGGATCTTGCCGGCAGTGACCGGATTGAAAAAGAACATATTTCCGAGGCTGTTTTTTACCGCTCCATCGACAGAAGATACTGGGGGGAAGGGGGAAGGTCATGAAGAAAGTGCAATATGAATTCTGGCTTTCCTCTATTCCCGGAATTGGATGTCGAAAGATTAAAGCGTTATTGGAACGATTTGGAGCTCCGGAGGATATTTTCCGGCTGAAAAGAGAACAGCTGCAGGAAATTTCTTCGCTGCGCACAAAAGACATAGAAACGCTGATGGCATCCCGGAATACTGATCAGATTCAGAAAGATTGGGAGGAGCTTTGTAAAAAAGAAATTCATTTTACATGTCTGTCGCATCCGGATTATCCGGACAAATTAAAACATATACCGGATCCTCCGTATTCCTTATTTTACAAGGGAAGCCTTCCGGCAGGAGACATACCTTCAGTCGCTGTAGTAGGAGCGCGCAATGTCAGTCACGCAGGCCTGGAAACAGCCAGACAGTTTGGAAGAGAGCTGGCGGAAAATGGGATTGCTGTGGTGAGCGGTCTGGCGAGAGGCGTTGATGTTACTGCACAGAATGGTGTTCTGACTGTGGCGGGAGGCAGAACATATGGTGTTCTTGGCTGTGGAATTGACCGGTGTTATCCTGAGAATCATATCGAAAGTTATATGCTGATGCAGGAAAACGGAGGGGTGATTTCAGAGTTTTGCCCCGGAATGCCGCCGTATCCCGCAAATTTTCCTATGAGGAACCGGATCATCAGTGGATTGTCGGATGGAATTCTGGTGATCGAGGCGGGAAAGAAAAGCGGTTCCCTGATCACGGCAGAGCTTGGGCTGGACCAGGGGAAGGAAGTGTTTGTGGTGCCGGGAGACATTTATAACCCCTGTTATATTGGGAGCAATCAACTGATCCAAAGTGGGGCGGCCCTTGTCACAAAAACGAGGGATATTCTTGATGGATTAGGGATATTTATGGATGAAGATGCGTCGGTCCGGAAGAAAAAATGTGAGGTTATGCTTGAAACGTCTGAAAAAATAGTGTATTCTTATTTAGGTTTAGAGCCGATTCATATATCGGAGCTTGTCCGGATATCCGGATTATCGGTACAACGGACAGTGAATCTGTTGCTATCTATGGAACTCAAAGGGGTAGTCAGACAGGTGGGAAACCAGTATTATGCAATAGTGCTGTAAGTATTTCAAGAGAGGATACTGCAGTGTGAAAGGATGGTATGGAGAAAATGGCAAAAAATCTTGTGATTGTCGAGTCACCATCAAAGGCGACGACTATTAAAAAATTTCTTGGAAGTTCCTATGAGGTAATTGCGTCGAATGGACATGTCAGAGATTTGCCAAAAAGTCAGCTTGGGATTGATGTGGATAATGATTTTGAGCCAAAGTATATTACCATTCGAGGAAAAGGAGAATTACTTGCCAAACTTCGTAAGGAAGTAAAAAAGGCAGATAAAATATATCTCGCAACTGACCCGGACCGCGAGGGAGAGGCGATATCATGGCATTTGATGACAGCGTTAAAGCTGGAAAACAAAAATACAAGCCGTATCACCTTTAATGAAATTACTAAAAATGCAGTAAAACAGGCAATTAAGCAGGCAAGGCCGATCGACACGAATCTGGTGGATGCACAGCAGGCGAGACGTGTTTTGGATCGTCTGGTAGGTTATAAGATCAGCCCGGTGCTGTGGGCAAAGGTAAAAAGAGGTTTAAGTGCAGGCCGTGTACAGTCGGTTGCACTGCGTATTATTTCTGACAGAGATGCGGAGATCAATGAGTTTATTTCCAAAGAATACTGGACTTTAAATGCAGATTTTTATATGGATGGTGAGAAAAAGCCGTTGAATGCGGAATTTTACGGTACTCATTCCAAGAAAATGACAATTGAGTCAGAGAAGGAGATGGATGAGATCGTTGCTTCTCTGAAAAAAGCTGATTTTCATGTGGAGGATGTCAAAAAATCCCAGAGAACCAAGAAGGCTCCACAGCCATTTACGACAAGTACTCTGCAGCAGGAGGCTGCAAAAACATTGAATTTTTCCACACAGAAGACCATGCGTCTGGCGCAGGGGCTTTATGAAGGTGTGACGGTAAAGGGCAGAGGCAGCATAGGTCTGATCACATATCTTCGTACGGATTCCACCCGTATCAGCGAGGAGGCAAAGGCTGCTGCAAAGGACTACATTACAGAAAATTACGGACAGGAATATCTGGCAGAGGGTGTAGCTGAGAAAAAGTCCGGCAAAAAGATCCAGGATGCCCATGAGGCAATCCGTCCGTCTTATATTGATCTGACACCGGCACAGGTAAAGGAATCCCTGAACAGAGACCAGTTCCGTTTATATCAGTTGATCTGGAAGCGTTTTATGGCAAGCCAGATGGCAGCTGCAAAATATGAAACTACTTCTGTTAAGATCGATACTGATAAATATCGTTTCACAGCGGCTTCCTCTAAGGTCGCTTTTCAGGGATATCTGAATGTATATCAGACGGAGGAAGATAAAGTCGAAAAGAAAACCCTTTCGAAAAATATTACAAAGGGTGCTGCAATGAAGGCTGAAAATCTGGAAAAGAAGCAGCATTTTACACAGCCACCGGCACATTTTACCGAGGCTTCCCTTGTTAAGACGCTGGAGGAACTGGGAATTGGACGTCCAAGTACCTATGCGCCGACGATTTCGACGATCATCAATCGTCATTATGTGGCGAAGGAGCAGAAGCAGTTATATGTGACAGAGCTGGGAGAGGTTGTAAACAGTATTATGAAAAAATCATTTCCAAGCATTGTTGATGTAAACTTTACGGCTGCGATGGAGGGGCTTCTGGACTGTGTAGAGGACGGAACCGTTAAATGGAAGACTGTCATTGAAAATTTCTATCCGGATCTGAAAGAGGCGGTTGATATTGCACAGAAGGAACTGGAGGAAGTAACCATAGAGGATGAGGTCACAGACGTGATTTGTGAGGAATGCGGCAGAAACATGGTGGTTAAATACGGACCTCATGGAAAGTTCCTTGCTTGTCCGGGATTTCCTGACTGCCGCAACACAAAGCCGTTTTTTGAGAAGATCGGCGTAGAATGTCCGGACTGCGGTGGGGATCTTGTAATGAAAATGAGCCGAAAGGGCAGACGGTATTTTGGCTGCATGAATTTTCCGGAATGCGATTTTATGACCTGGCAGAAGCCATCGGCAAAGAAATGTCCGCAGTGCGGCGGACTTATGCTGGAAAAGGGCAGTAAACTGGTATGTATGGATGAGCAGTGTGGTTATGTGGAGGCAAAACCAAAAGAGAAATAGATTTTGCTGGCATAGAATAATGTCGTGGGGTTGACCGGAGGATGCTCCGGATGTATGGAGGGGTACCATGAGCTTAGAGCTGTTAGATAAAACACGCAAAATATACCGTCTGCTAAACCGGCAGGAATCAGAAAAAGTAGATTTTAATGATTTTTGCAGGATGCTGTCTCAGGAGATGGAGGTTAATGTGCTTCTTCTCAGCCGGAAAGGTAAGATTCTGGGAATGAGGGTGAGAAAGGATATACCGGTGATACCGCAGATACAGGATATCAATTATGGAGATTATCTGCAGAAGGATATCCATGAGCGTATTCTGAATATATTGTCTACCAAAGAAAATGTAAATCTGCTGACCCTGGGATTTAATTTTGACCAGGTGCAGGATTATCAGACAATGGTGGCACCGGTCAATATGGCGGGGAAGAGACTTGGAACACTTTTTGTATATCGCCGGTCAGGGGTGTTTTCCATTGACGATATTATCTTGATGGAGTATGGAATGACTGTGATTGGCCTTGCCATGCAGAGGGCAGAGAGTGAAGAGCTTTCAGAAGAGCAGCACAAAGAAAATGATGTGCGCGCAGCAATCAGGACTTTATCCAGACTGGAGGCAAAAGCAATGCTTTATGTGCTGGATGAGCTGGAAGAGTCGGATAAAAATATGCTGATCACAAGCCGTCTCGCAGATCAGGTTGGCATTACACGGTCCGTAATTGTGAACGGACTAAAAAAATGTGAGAGTGCCGGAATCATCTGTACGCGGTCTGCCGGGATGAAAGGAACAAGCATTCATTTATTAAATGAGTTATTTACTCCGGAGATGATCCGAAACTGTATGGGAGAGTAAAATCTGCAAATAGGTCTTGTTTTTTTTATGATTTTCTTTATAATTATATGTAGTGTAATTGTGTTTACAGTAAGACGAGATCTGTAGTAGAGATGCATGTTACATAGATGAGGAGGTTTTCCATGATTTCATCAGGAGCATATAATTATATTAATGTGTTGGAAAAAACCGCAGATGCAAGCTGGCTGAGGCATTCTGTTATTTCCAACAATATTGCCAATGCAGATACGCCGACCTACAAGCGTAAGGATGTTAATTTCCAGAGTTATCTGGAGGAACAGCTGAGCGGAGGTGTGTCTCTGGATGATGAAGTGGCAGATGCAGAGCTGGATCTGCTCAATGGCAGTATATATACAGATTACAGTACCGTAAGCTATCGTCTGGATGGCAATAATGTGGATATTGATACAGAGAATTCTTATATGGCGCAAAACCAGATCAAGTATTACACGGTACTTGATTCCATATCACAGGAGTTTTCCAGACTGCGCAGTGTGTGCAAGAGCGGAAACGGTTCGTAATGACAGACATAGTTGATTGATGATTGGTTTCGGAAAGGATGAGGAGATAAATGGGTGTATTTTCTGCATTTGATGTAAGTGCCAGTGGTATGACGGCACAGAGGACACGCTTGGATGTGATTTCCCAGAATATTGCCAATGTAAATTCCACACGGGATGCCGATGGAAATATTTATAAACGGAAAACAGTTGTGTTTCAGGAAAAGGCATATTATTCCTTTGATGATGCATTGACATCTGCAACGGGGATGTATGGTAAGGTTGGAAACGGCGTAAAGATACGGCAGATTTCAGAGGATGCCGATACGGAGGGAAGAATGGTTTATGATCCATCGAATCCCGATGCAGACGAGAATGGTTATGTTACATATCCAAATGTCAATACAGTGACCGAAATGACAAATATGATTGACGCAAGTCGTTCCTATGAGGCGAATGTTACGGCGTTTAATGCAGCAAAGAATATGGCTCTGAAGGCATTAGAGGTCGGTAAATAATATTGATATATCAGCGCAGTCCAAGGAGTGGAAAGACGCTGCATAAAAAACGATCATCCGTTGCGGAGCAAATGACGGATCGGTCAAAGAATGGAGAGTATATATGGAATTATCAGCACTATCAAATGTGGATTTGATCAATGCTTTTAAAGTACCGGAGATATCGTCGTCCTTGGATGACAGTTCTACGGGAAAGGTACAGGGGAATGGAGCTTTTGAGGCATTGTTTAATTCTGCGGCCAATATGATCAGTGATGCCAATGATTACAGTAATGCGGCTGAGGTGGAGGAAATGAAGTATTCGATGGGAGAGACAGAGAGTATTCATGATCTCCAGATTGCGCAACAGAAAGCTAATATTTCATTACAATATGTCGTGGCGGTGAGAGACTCTTTTATGTCGGGCTACAGAGAATTGATGAACCTACAGTTTTAATGTATAATGAAGCATTGAAAAGCGGAGAAGGGTCATCAATTGGAGAGCAAAGACAAATGTTAGGAGAGTTGTAATATGAAGGAAAGAGTACAGGAAATTCCAGCAAAGGTAGTTGAATTCTGGAATAGATATACAAGCAGACAAAAAACCATCATTATAGCAGTAATATGTGTTGTACTGGTATTGATCGGTGTGATGGCGTATCTTGTCTCGCGTCCGACATGGACAAGGTTTCAGCAGTTTAGTAATCTGGATGATGCTTCCAGTATGGTAAAGGCACTGGACGATGAAGGAATTGCCAATAAAAGCTCAAAGGATGGTCTGACGTTATATGTCCATGATCAGGATATGACAAAGGCCTTTTATTGCATGAGTGATAATAATCTCACAGATAAGGGATATACATGGGATGATGCATTTAACAACAGCATTTCCACTACAGAGAGTGAGAAGAACCAAAAGCGTGTTCTTGCTCTGCAGAGTGAGTTGAAAGCGAGTATGGTGCAGTATTCCTTTATTGATGATGCAAAAGTGTTTATTGATGTGCCGGAGAGTACATACAGCATTCTGGATGAAGAAAATGTCACCTCTGTAACAGCTATGGTTGATGTAAACCAGAAAAACGAAAAACAGCTGACCTCGGATGCGGCACAGAATCTGGCATATTGGCTGGCAAATGCAGTGGGTACAGATGTAGATCATGTTATTATCAATGATTATGATGGTAATTGTCTCTATAACGGTTTCACCAGTGATGGACTGGGCGGAGATCTCACGGGAGGATCCACGGAGTATTGTGAGAGATTGAGAAACACCATCGCTTCCAATCTGGTAGACTTGCTGGTGCGTTGCGGTTATGACGATGTACAGGTTGGTACACAGGGGATCCAGTTCAATATGAACAAGGTTGAGACCCTGACCAAAAAATACAGCGTTGCAGATGGAAGAGATTACGGATATCCGACAAACTATGTACATTCTACAAATGAGGGATCTTCCGGCACCGTCAGTGGTGTTCCGGGGACAGACTCCAATGACAATGATGAGACGGATTATGTTATAAATGACGGTAATTCCAACAGCTCTTCTCAGGAGTATGAAAAGCTTACCGGTCTTTTGACAGACGAAACCATTGAGAATATTAAGCAGGAGAAACCGGCGATCCAGCTGGATCAGTCTTCTTTGGGTATTGTTGTGACCAAGTATACGGTATATGATGAGGCGCAGTTGGAGAAGGATGGCACTCTTGACAATATGACTTTTGACGAGTTTATGGCTCAGAACAATCAGACGACGACATTTAATGTTCCAAACACGGAGATACAGCTTCTTTCCAGCGCCTCCGGTGTTGCGGCAGGCTCGATTACCGTTGTGGGATATAATGTTCCGAAGTTTGTACAGAAGACAACCAAGAGCCGCAGTATCTCAGATTATCTGATGATCATACTGGCAGTACTGATCATTGCGCTGCTGATCTTTGTCGTAGTACGTGGAACAGCACCGGTTGCTGTTGCTGATGAAGAGCCGGAGCTTTCTGTTGAACAGCTTCTGGCAACTACAAAGGAAAATCAGTCCTTAGAGGATATTGAGTTTAGTGATAAGTCTGAGACGAGAAAGATGATAGAAAAATTTGTCGATGAAAATCCGGAGGCGGTTGCCCAGCTGCTTCGTAACTGGATCTCAGACGACTGGGAATAATGGTATGAATATTATAAAGGAATTGCGGTGCGCAATTCCTTTATCCGCTATAATTGGAAGATAATGATGCCATAGCTTTGTGGCAGAAATGGAGGATGAAAATGGCAAAGTCAGAGGAAATATCAGGGATCCAGAAAGCGGCGATCCTTTTGATCGCACTGGGACCGGACAAGTCTTCGTCCGTATTTAAGCATCTGAAGGAGGACGAGATTGAGCAGATCACATTGGAGATTGCCAATACAAGAAGTGTATCGCCGGCGGTAAAGGATAAAGTAATGGACGAGTTCTATGAGGTATGTCTGGCTCAGCAATATATTGCTGAGGGTGGTATCGGATATGCTAAGGATCTTTTGGAAAAGGCTCTTGGAGCCGAAAGAGCAAGAGATGTGATCGGAAAGCTGACAGCTTCTCTGCAGGTTCGTCCTTTCGAATTTGTTCGTAAGACAGATGCCAGCCAGCTTTTGAACTTTATTCAGGATGAGCATCCACAGACTATAGCGTTGATCTTATCTTACCTGTCTTCGGCGCAGGCGTCCGTGATCATTTCGGCATTGTCGCCTGATAAGCAGACTGATGTGGCAAAGCGTATTGCCCAGATGGACCGGACTTCGCCGGATGTGATCAAGGAAGTGGAGAAGGTGCTGGAGCAGAAGCTTGCTTCTCTGGTCAATCAGGATTACACCATTGTGGGTGGCGTAGATGCGATCGTGGATATTTTGAATACTGTAGATCGTGGAACAGAAAAGCATATTATGGAGAGCATGGAGATCGAGGATCCGGAGCTTGCAGACGAGATCCGCAAGAAGATGTTTGTATTCGAGGATATTCTTTCCCTGGACGACCGTTCTGTACAGCGTGTGCTTCGTGAGGTAGACAATAACGAACTTGCTGTTGCGTTAAAGGGCTCCAATGAAGAGGTTCAGAATCTTATCTTTAATAACCTTTCAAAGCGTCTTGCTACGATGATCAAAGAGGATATGGAATTTATGGGTCCTGTCCGTATGAAGGATGTTGAGGAAGCACAGCAGAAGATTGTAAATATTATCAGAAAGCTGGAGGATTCTGCGGAGATCATCATTTCCAGAGGCGGAGGTGACGAGATCGTTGTCTAATTTGATAAAATCCGTATATTTTCAGATGGATCAGGATGATACCAGAGTGATCGATTCGGATCATCAGATGGTGCAGTTTGTGCCACAGCTGCTGCAGAGAGAGCAGGTTTCTTCAGAACCGGATATGGAAAGCCGGGAGGAAGGCTTTCAGGGAGGAATGAATGTCCTGAATATGGATGATGTCCGCCGGGAGGAACGGGAAAAAATGCAGAAGGAGACCTCTCAGGAGAGGGAGGAGCTTCTGGCTGAGGCTCACAAAGAGGCGCAGAAAATAGTACAGAAGGCACAGGAAGAAGCGTCGCAGATCCGTGAGCAGGCACAGGAAGAGGGCAGAAACGAAGGCTTTGAACAAGGGCAGGCGCAGGCGAAGGAGCGGCTGCAGGAAGCAGCATTAAAATTGCAGAAGCAGATGGAACAGGAGCGTCAGGTGCTCAAGGAACAGGAAGAGGCACTAGAACCGAAATATGCAGAGATTATGGCTGCCCTGATTGAAAAGATCACCGGAGTTCTGTGCTCTGACAAAAAGGATGTTATTGTGTATCTGATCCATCAGGCACTGAATCAATTAGAAAAGACAAAATCGGTAAATCTGAGAGTTTCCAAAGCGGACGTTTTAAGGGTGTCTGCAAACAAGGAGGAACTGAAAAAATGCGTTTCAGAAGGTGTTGAGTTTGATATTACCGAGGATGACAGTCTGAAGGAAAACCAGTGTATTATTGAAACGGATCAGAGGATCATTGACTGCAGCCTGGATGTACAGCTTCAGAATTTAAAAGATCAGATTAAAATGCTGACGATCATGTAGATGCCTGAGGAGGAAAACGGATGGTTGATATTGACCTGTCAAAATATAAAATATTGTTAAACCAGTCCTATGAAAAAAAACTTGGTAAGGTGGCAAAGGTGGTGGGACTTACGGTAGAGTCCATTGGCCCTGCCGCCAAGTTAAACGATCTGTGTCATATTATTACACAGGATAAAGATCAGGTGATCAATGCCGAAGTGGTCGGGTTTCGTGACGACAGGGTCCTGTTGATGCCTTATGATCAGACGGTGGGAGTGGGACTTGGCAGCCGTGTGGAAAATACGGGGGCTCCTTTAAAGGTTATGGTTGGAGATGAACTCCTGGGCAAGGTTTTAGATGGTCTGGGCAATCCCATTGACGGTTCAGAGATTCACTGCTCATGTGGTTATTCTGTACAGGCGCAGCCGCCGGATCCTTTGACAAGAGAGCTCATCGATACGGTGCTTCCTCTGGGGGTAAAGGCAGTGGATGGTCTGATCACCGTGGGAAAAGGACAGAGAATTGGCATTTTTGCCGGAAGTGGTGTTGGTAAAAGTACCCTGATGGGAATGTTTGCAAGAAATACAAAGGCGGACATCAATGTAATCGCACTGATCGGTGAGCGAGGCCGTGAGGTGCGGGAATTTATTGAGAGAGATCTGGGACCGGAAGGAATGAAGAGGTCTGTTGTAGTTGTGGCAACCTCTGATAAACCGGCATTGATCCGTAAAAAGGCGGCGATGACGGCAACTGCCGTAGCAGAGTATTTCAGAGATCAAGGAAGAGACGTTCTTTTGATGATGGATTCCCTGACACGTTTTTCTATGGCACAGAGAGAGATTGGACTTGCTTCCGGAGAGCCGCCGGTATCCAGAGGATATCCGCCAAGTGTCTATGGAGAGATGCCACAGCTTCTGGAGAGGGCGGGGCGTTCCGACAAGGGTTCCATTACAGGATTGTACACCGTCCTGGTAGATGGTGATGATTTCAATGAACCGATTGCGGATACTGCGCGTAGTATTTTAGATGGCCATATTGTACTGGATCGTAAGATCGCACAGAAAAATCATTATCCGGCGATTGATGTACTCCAGAGCATTTCCCGTGTTATGAGCAGTATTGTGGATCCTCAGCACAAGAAGGCAGCCGGTCAGTTAAAAAATGTACTGGCAACCTACGCGGAGGCAGAGGATCTGGTGAATATCGGTGCATATAAGGCGGGTTCCAATCCATCCATTGATTATGCATTGTCCAAAATTGATGCAGTGAATGAGTTTCTGCAGCAGGATGTTTACGAAAAGCTCAGCTTTGAGGAAAGTATCCAGCGGTTAGAAGAGCTTTTTCCGGAGGAGGACGCATAATATATGGCCAGATTTGTTTTTTCTATGGAGAGCATACTGCAGATCAAACTGAAGCTGGAAGATCAGGCAAAAGCGGAATATGCAGTGCAGATGGCGCAGCTTCAGCGTGAGCAGGAAAAACTGGAAGCACTTCAGAAGCATAAGGAAGAAGTGCAGGCGCAGCTTCGCCGGCAGATCAGTGCAGTGCTAGATCTGTTACGGATACGACAGCTGGAGGATGGCGTGGAAAATATTAAATATAATATCAGCCTGCAGAAAATGGTGGTATTCAATCAGCAAAAACAGGTGACAAAGGCCAGAGAAAAACTGAATGAAGCCATGAAAGAAAGAAAGACATACGAAAAACTGAAGGAAAATGCGTTTGAGGATTTCAAAAAAGAATTGAATGCCGAAGAACAAAAAGAAATAAATGAATTAGTCAGCTTCCGGTTTGGCAGGGAAGCAGGCAGAGAGGGGTAAGTATAATGGCAAAAAATGACGATAATATGTTAGACAGAGAAAAAGGTGGGAGCAGGATTGTAACGGTACTGATCGCTCTTGCGATCATTGCCATATGGCTGGTTATCTTTGCCTGCCTGATCAAGTTTGATGTGGGAGGAATCGGAAGTAATGTTTTGTATCCGGTATTGAAGGATGTGCCGGTGGTGAACCGGATTCTGCCGACACCATCCGAAGAGGAGCAGGCAAAGGAAGGAAATTATGAATACACAACATTAAAGTCGGCCAATGCAAGGATTAAGGAACTGGAGAGCCAACTGGATTCAGAAAACGGAACCACGACGGCCAATGCCGATTATATAGCGGATCTGGAGGCACAGGTTAAAAAGCTCCAAAAGTATAAGGATTCCGAGGATGCATTTAATAAGCGTGTGCAGGAATTTGACGAAAAGGTTGTTTTTAATGATAAGGCACCGGATATTTCAGAATATCAGAGCTATTATGAACAGATTCAGCCGGATAATGCCGAGAAGATTTACCGGCAGGTATTAAAGAAACAGCAGTATTCCAAGAAGGCGGAGACTCTTGGTACATATTATGCCAATATGGATGCGGCTGCGGCGGCAGTAAGATTGTCTGAGATGACAGAGGATCTGGATCTGGTGTGTGACATTCTGCAGAATATGCAGGAAAAAAAGGCTGCAGCGATTTTGGAACAGATGGATAGTGCTTATGCGGCACAGATTACCAAAAAGATATCTGCAGTAGATTAGTTTGTTGTCTGCGGAGTAATCCGTTGACATAGATATTTTAAGAAAAAGGAGGTGAAATGATGCAGAAATTGAGTGCGATTATATCGGATGGAAATCTGACCGCACCATCAGCGAATGTTGTAAATTCTTCCAAAAATTCCGGAGATTTTCAAAAAATCATGACAGATATGAAGAATTCCAGAAATGGTAAAAATGTTGTGGAAGGCAAGACCGGAACAGCAAAGAAAAAGAACGCTGTGATCAATCAGACGAATACTTGCGGAAATCCGGATGATAAGGTTTCGCAGATAACGCAGAATGCTTCTCAAAAATCAGATGTCAGCCAGACGGATTCTGCAGCGGAGAGCTTCACCAAAAATGATTTTCTTCAGGCAGAGGAAAAAGTGAGATCCATTGTGGAGGACGTTCTGGGGCTGGATGAGGATATACTTCAGCAGACGCTTGCTTCTATGGGGATTACAGTGATGCAGCTGCTTGATCCCAAAGTGTTGCAGCAGTTTGTCGTGCAGGTAAATGGCGGCAATGATGTGACAGATCTTCTGACCAATGAAAACATGATGCAGCAGTTTTCAGAATTATCGGCCGGTCTGCTTGATATTAACTGGGAAGAGCTCACAGGTCTTACAGGAGAGCAGTTAAGCGATATGTCAGCCGATCAGTTTGATGACAGCGAGCTTTTGCGAAACTTGATCGACCAGCTTGAAGGATCAGCAGTAGCAGATGATGGAGCGGTATCTGTAACAGAGGATGTATCACAGGTAGATGTGCAGATAGTTTCTTATCAGAAGGAGAATCAGATAAAGGAGACTTTTTCCGTATCAGGGGATACTCCGGAATCGGTATTGACGGAGAGCAGCCCGGATGCTTCGACTGTTGTTGCAGATAACGGCGAAAATGTCAACAGAAAGGTGATGGCAGAAAATACCGTTCTGTCGGAAGAAGCGGTTCAGGACAATGTCAAAGTGACAAATGAAGATGTAGTGCCGGTGGCTGCTAATTCTGGTGAAAATTCATCTGATGCAGGCGCAGAGGATCTGATGCAGAATGCATTCCGAAACGGAGAGGAGACAGCCGGCCAGTCAGGAAATCCGACGTCATATTTTGAGGATTCTCCGGTTGCTGTGACAGGATCCCAGACGATTATGAACTTTGTAGAAAACTTGGTGCAGGCTTCCAATGTGGAGCAGGTGCAGGAGCCGGTCAATATGCAGCAGATGATTGATATTGTCAATCAGGTTGTGGAGCGGGTTCACTCCTCGTTGCAGGATGAAACAACAACACTGGAAATGCAGTTAAATCCGGAACGGCTTGGCAAAATGCTTCTTACTGTCAACAGCAGGGATGGTGTGATGACCGCCAGTATTACCGTGCAGAATGCAGAGGCAAAGGCAGCGCTGGAAAGTCAGATGATCACTCTTCGGGAGAATCTGGAACAAAAGAACCTGAAGGTAGAAGCAGTTGAGGTATCCGTTTCTGATTTCGCTTTTTCACAGAGTGGACAGACAGATACGGGAGACCAGAAGAATTTCCGGCAGGGTAATGGAAAACGATCCCGGTTCCGTTTTGACTCGGATGAGGAGGAAACAGACAATCAGGAGGAAACAGCGCAGTCCGTTCGCCGGAGTATTATGCCGGACAGTGGTTCAAGCGTTGATTTCACGGCATAAAATGCAGTTTATAGCAGGAAAGGAGAGTTTATATGAGTTTAGTTGCACCGGTAGACAACGGTCAGGTGAATATTTCAGAGACTTCACAGGAAACGGAAAAGAAAACAGGATCTGCGTTGGACAAGGATGATTTTCTTATGCTTCTGGTAACGCAGATGAAATATCAGGATCCGCTGGAGCCGGAATCCAACACAGAGTATGTAGCACAGCTTGCACAGTTCTCATCTCTGGAGCAGATGCAGAATCTGAACAGCACAGCAACAAATACTTCAGCATACACATTGGTTGGTAAGCAGGTGCGTATCCGGGAGACATCAGAGACAGGGGCAGAAAAAGAAGTACAAGGTATGGTCGAGTACGTTAAGATGCAAAACGGTAAGCCGTATGTATCAGTCAATGGTGAGATGTATTCTTATGATGATATTGTTGAGGTGATTGATGACAATTATCTGATTTCTCAGTATATTCCATCGGTAAAACAGCAGGAGATCACTTATCTGCATCATGATCCACAGAATGCCAAGATTACAGGAATCAGCATGGGATCCAATGGATATGAGGCAACCAGCCTGGCAGTCGCATTGATGGCTGAGGATGGAACGACCACAAAGATCGATGCCGACAAGCTGAGTTACAAGAATGGTGTATTAACCATTGATAAGAGTGTGTTTGCATCGCTTCCGGCAGGAAAGTATGTTGTTGGAATCGGTTTTGATGACATCAATAAGACGGTAGATTATGCAAGCGTAACGCTTACGATCAAGGGAAATGTTGAAAAAAACCCGGACACGGCAGGCAAGGATACGGAAAATACCGACAAAGTCACGGACGGCACCGATAAGGATGCAGAGAACACGGACAAAACAGAGAATACCGGCAAAGAAACAGCGCAGGCTTAAAGCAGAGGGAGTGGATGTTTATGCATAAGCTGAATGAAAATTACACGTCCATTGATATGATGGCAGGTCAGCTGTTACAGCGAAAAACAGCCACAGGCAGAGAGAATTCCTCCCAGACAGAGGTATCCTTTCAGAAGATTTTAGACACGGCAGAACAGAAACATGATGCCAGCAGACTGAAATTTTCAAAACATGCAAACGAACGGCTTGCACGACGCAACATCAATTTGTCGGAGACACAGATGGAGCGTTTGGAAAGTGGTACAACGAAGGCACGGGAAAAGGGAATTCAGGAGTCTTTGGTGATGGTTGACAATTTGGCGTTTATCGTTAATGTAAAGAATAATACGGTGGTAACAGCACTGGGGGACAGCTCAGATTCCGTATTTACAAATATTGATGGCGCTGTGATTGGATAATTTTATTTTGGGAAATGTCAGATGCCGGACCTTTTCGGAGGCATAAGATCCTGACTGACAGATGGATCTTAGTGACATTCCTGCAGCAAATGCGGCTTCACGGGAGGCGGCAGTTTTTCCGGCAGGGCACACCTGGCGGGAGATATGATTACATAATGTGTGCAGAAATGAGGTTTTTATTATGATGAGATCACTTTATTCTGGTGTGGCAGGATTAAAAATACACCAGACAAAAATGGATGTAATTGGTAACAATATCGCAAATGTAAATACGGTGGGATTTAAATCAAGCAGTGTTAATTTCTCTGATACCTTTTATCAGACAATTTCACCTGCCACCGGTCCAAACAGCACGACAAATACAGCCGGAACCAATGCAAAGCAGATCGGTCTTGGTGGTCTGGTTGCATCCATTACGACAAATATTACAGAAAATGGTGGTCCCACAACGACAAACCGTGCTCTAGATGTGGCGATTAACGGGGAGTCTTTTCTGGTAGTAAATGTAAACGGAGAGCAGCTCTTTACCAAATCAGGTGCGTTAAACGTAGATCCTTCCGGAAATCTTTATTGTACAACAAACAACGGTATTGTTCAGGGATGGATGGCAGATGACGACGGAAATATCGTAAAGGATATTGCAACAGATTTAAAGATTATGACAGCAAAGCAGACTTCTGCGGCACCAACAGCAACTACAGCAGCTACCTTGCTTGGCAATATTGATCCAAATGATAAGCAGCTTACACCGACTCTGGATGCCAATGGAAATATTACAGGTGGTGGTGTACCGGTAACATTCAGCTTTTATGATAAGCTGGGTGAGCTTTATACCGTTAAGCTTATGATCACAAAGAATCCTTCTGATCCAAATGCAACAACTACAAGCTCTGTTGTACCGTATACAGCAAGAGTGGCTGATGTATATAACTCAGAGGGCGAGTCTATCTTTGTAAAGAAGACAGAGCAGGCAGATGGGTCCGTGAAATATTCCAGCAGCGGAGCACAGATTTCTTTTGGTAATAAGGGAGCAAAATTTGGAATTGACACCTCTTTGAATGATGCGGATAGCGGCATTGTAAATGGTGTTAATGAGAATACCGGTGAGTTTACAATGAAGTCAAGTACGATCCCGCTTCTTTTTAACAGCCAGTCAGGAAACTTTTCGGCAGTAGATGCTACGGTAGGAGCCGACGGCTCTATTACGGCAAACAGAAGCAATCAGCAGTATGCCGGAAATTGTGTCAACTTTGCTATCTATCAGGGCGAGGATGCAGAACATGTAGGAAATGACAGTACTTTCCCACAGTATGATGCAACAAATGATAATGGCGGTATAGAGGTTGATTTCTCTTCTCTGACCCAGTTCTCCAAGGGAGGAACCAGTGAGGTGACATATAAGCGTGGTGATAAGGGTGGCAAGAACGCGGGTAACTATGCCGGAACAATGACAGGTATTTCCGTTGATGAGGAAGGAAAGATCTATGGTAAATATTCCAATGGTGAGACAAGATGCCTGGCGCAGATCTGTGTTGCTACATTTTCAAATCCGTCTGGTCTGGAGGCGGAGGGAGAGAGTTTGTTCCGTGCTTCTTTAAACTCCGGTCTGTTTGATGGTATTGGTGAGGAAGTTTCCAAGAGCGGAAGCATTACGGTAGGTGCTCTGGAGATGTCCAACGTGGATCTGGCATCAGAGTTTACCAATATGATCACGACACAGCGTGGTTTCCAGGCAAACTCACGTATTATCACAACATCAGATACTATGCTTGAGGAGCTTGTAAATCTTAAGAGATAATAATACAGAATAATCGTTTTTTGGTGGAATAATTTCCCTGATACAATGAAAATAAGTGGAAGATGGGCGGTAAGTATTTGATACAATACCGCTCATTTTCTTAGTGTAAAGGAAGTGAAGAAAATGATTGATGTAACAAAGATGAATGGTGGAAGCATTACCGTGAATGCAGATCTGATCGAAACAGTGGAAGAAACACCGGATACAATTATTACTCTGACCACCGGCAAAAAAATAATTGTAAAAGAAAGTAGACAAGAAGTAAAAAATCTAGTAAAATCATATAGGAGTGAGTGCAATTCGTTTCGAATTGACTAATCATACATAAGGTGGTGGAAAAAATGGATATAGCTACAATAGTGGGTCTTGTCATTGGTATCGCATGTTGTATCATCGGTATTATTTCATCTGGTGGAGTTACAGCATTTGGTCACTTTGTGGATCCTGCTTCAGCTATCGTAACATTTGGTGGCGCATTTGGCTGTATGCTTACACAGGCGAAAAGTATCCCGGAGCTGGGAAAGTGTGTAAAGACTATCTCGCTGGCTTTTAAGGTACCAAAGGCAGATGAGGTAAATGTCATTGAAAATATCATCCGTTTGTCCAATATTGCCCGTAAGGAAGGACTTCTGGCATTGGAGGAAGCGGCGAATGATGTAGATGATGAGTTTTTAAAGAAAGGCATCATGCTGATCGTGGATGGTACTGACCCGGAGCTGGTTCGAAGTATTATGGAGACAGAGCTTGGAGCTATTGACGGTCGTCATAATGAAAAGATCAACTTCTGGGCTACATTAGGTAGTATGGGTCCTGCATGGGGTATGATCGGTACTCTGATGGGACTTGTAAACATGTTGTTCAATATGGATGATATGAGCAAGCTGGGACCAAACATGGGTGTTGCCATTATTACGACATTTTATGGATCTATTCTGGCAAACTGGCTTTGTGTGCCGATTTCATTCAAGTTGAAACAGAACAATGCCCTGGAGATCACGATGAAAGAGATCATGGTGGAGGGACTTTTGTCCATTCAGGCAGGTGAGAACCCTCGTGTGATCGAGGAGAAGCTTAAATCCTTCCTTTCACCACAGATTCGCGAGAACATGGGAAATGGTGATGGAGGAGCCGCTGAAGGTGGTGAGGCATAATGGCAAGAAAAAAAGAAGAGGAAGAAATCAAAACCGACCTGTGGAAAGACACATTTTCGGATCTGATGAATCTGCTCCTGTGTTTTTTCGTGCTGTTGTACTCTATGTCTTCTGTGGATGAGGTGAAGTATTCCGAACTGGTCGCCTCTATGTCCAACAGCTTTAGCATATTTAGTGGTGGAGCGCAGGCCATAGGTGAGGGACAACTGATTTCCAGTGGTGCCACACAGCTGAATAATTTGGACGAGTATTATTCCGATATGGGAAAAGCAGCGGAGGATACCGATGCAGACGATCCTATGGCAGAAGAAAAAAAGAAACAGCAAAAGGATACCAGAAAACTTTACAGCGATGTGGTAGAAGGTACGGAAAAGAACCGTATCGAGGATTCTGTCAGTGTTACTATGGATGAGAATTACCAATATGTTATGATTTCTCTGAGTGGTGGAGTGCTGTTTGATTCGGGAAGCGCAGAGATACGTTCCGGAGCGAAGACGATCCTCAGCCGGGTATCCTACATATTAAAGAATTATAAAGATCGTCAGATTAAGATTGAGGGTCATACCGACAGCAATCCGATCCATACCAGAGAGTATCCAAGTAACCGGTGGCTGTCCACTGCGAGAGCAACCAAGGTGTTGGAGTATTTTGTGGAAGAAAAGGGATTAAGTGAGAAACATATGGAAGCCTCCGGAAGAGGAGATGTAGATCCGGTAGCGGACAATTCCACGGCAGCCGGCAGAGCCAAAAACCGGCGTGTAGAGATTAAGATATACAGCGATATTGATTGAACTGTTATATTTGATAAAATGATATAGAAAGGTAAGGAGTTTTTATGAAAAAAAATATTTTTAGTGTAATTATTGCAGCATTAACCGTGATCAATGTTATATTGACCGCGATTATGTTCTTTGTAATGCTACCAACTTTCCAAAAGACAAACAATCTGATCACCCAGGTTGCATCTGTATTGAATCTGGAACTGGATCAGGAGGATTCGGAAGGGGCACAGGATTACACGCTGAAGGATCTGGAGCAGTATTCCGTTGCTTTTGAATCCCAGCAGACATTGAATCTGGCATCTGGTGATGACGGGAAAATGCATTATGCAATGCTGGATGGATATACTCTTTCCTTAAATAAAAAAGCCAAGGATTACAAGGATGTCAATGAAACTTTAAAAGCAAACGAAGCAAAGCTTACCGATGTGATCCGTGGTGTGATCCAGTCACATACAGTAAATGATATTTCCGAAGAAGTTGTTAAAAAAGAAGCATTGGAAAAAATCCAGAGTCTCTTGGATTCCAAGGCTGTTGTGGAAATTTCGCTGACTAATCTCATGTATAATTAGGCATTTGCTTTTTAGATAAAATGTGATATGATTATTATGAATGTGTTTATATGAAGTGACTAATTTTGGCTGAGCTTCGGACAAGGTTCAGAGAAGTTCAGGTGTGAGGTGAAGAGAATGGGAGATGTCTTATCGCAGGATGAGATAGACAGTTTGCTCAGTGCATTAAATAGTGGTGAGATTAATCCTGATGAGATTGATGATACCCCGAAGGTTGCGGTGAAAGATTATGACTTTGCCAGACCATCGAAGTTTTCAAAAGATCATTTGCGTACTTTGGAGATCATTTTTGAAAATTATGGCAGACTTCTTTCGACAAATCTGCCGGCATATCTGCGTAAATCAGTACAGGTTGAAGTAATGAATGCGGAGGCGAATACATATTCCGAGTTTTCCAATGCATTGTCCAATCCGGTATTGCTGGGGGTTGTAGATTTTGCTCCGCTTAGCGGAAGCATCCTGTTGGAATTAGCTTCTAATCTGGGATTTGCGATTGTGGACCGTATGCTTGGCGGTGGAGGAAATCCTTTGGAAAAGTCCAGAGAGTTTACCGAGATTGAGCTGATCATATTAGAGAGGATCATGGAGGTTTGTACCGGATTGCTGGTGGATCCATGGCAGAGTGTAACGGAACTGCAGCCGAGACTGGAGAGAATTGAGACGAATTCGCAGTTTGCACAGTTTATTTCTCCGAGTGAGATGACGGCAATCGTTACTATGAATGTCAAGATAGGTACTGTAGAAGGATTGATGAATATCTGTATTCCGTATTCATGTGTGGAATCAGTTATTGATAAATTAAATACAAAGTATTGGTATTCTACCATGCGGGAGAGGGATGGAGAACATTATGAGGAAGCGATTGAAGGGATTATTAGTCGTGCCAAGATACCGATTCGTGCATTGTTAGGAAAGAGCACCATATCTGTAAATGATTTTATGAATATACAGATAGGGGATATTATTAAGCTGGATTCCAAGGTTGATGATGAATTAGATGTGTATGTTGGAAATATTATGAAATTCAGAGCACTGCCTGGTGCCATTTCGGATTCTTATGCTGTCCGGGTGACGTCAGTGATAAGGGAGGAGCAATAAATATATGGATGGTATGTTATCACAGGAAGAAATCGATGCGTTGACAGGGGCCGCAGGAGCTGCAACAACAACGGCAGCGCCGACAACGATGACACTGACAGACGCAGAGAGAGATGCGGTCGGAGAGATTGCCAATATTAATATGGGAACCGCAGCAACGACATTATCTACTCTCCTGAATAATAAAGTAACTATTACGACTCCGAAGGTTTCGTATGTTACGATCAATGAAATATCTGCACAATATGATAAGCCGTGTGTTTTTATTCACATTTCCTATATTGATGGAATTTCAGGAAATAATGTTCTTATCTTGAAAGAGCATGATGTAAAGGTAATAACCGATCTGATGATGGGTGGAGATGGATCAAATACAGAAGGAGAACTGACAGAGCTTCATTTGAGTGCAATCAGTGAAGCAATGAATCAGATGATGGGATCGGCAGCGACATCCCTTTCTTCTATGCTGGACAAGAAGGTTGATATCAGTCCGCCTACGGCAAGTGTTGTCGATCTGAATGACAGCATTGATGATGTGACAGTATCAAGTTTCCTGGCTGATGAACTGGTACAGGTATCGTTCACAATGCAGATCGGGGATCTTGTAGACAGTCAGATCATGCAATTATATCCTTTTGATTTTGCAAGAGATCTGTATCAGAAATTTATTGGTGATGCAGGACTGGGACAGGAGGAAGCTCAGCCGGAGCCTGCACCGGCAGCACAGCCGCAGAGTACACCGGATCCGATGGCGGGAGTGAATATGAATTCAGCTGCACAGGCAATGCCACAGCAGCCGCAAATGCAGCCGGATATGGCACAGCAGGTGATGCAGCAGCCATATATGATGCCTGCACCAAATGTCAATGTTCAGCCTGCACAGTTCCAGCCGTTTAATGCCGGAGTCAGTCCGCTGATGCAGCAGGAAAATATTGATCTGATCATGGATGTTCCTTTGGAGGTGACGGTAGAACTTGGACGTTCTAATAAGTCGATCAAAGAAATTCTTGACTTTTCACCGGGAACGATCATTGAGTTAAACAAGCTGGCAGGAGAGCCGGTGGATGTCCTTGTTAATGGCAAGTTTGTGGCTAAGGGCGAGGTTGTCGTGATCGAAGAAAATTTTGGTATTCGTATCACAGAGATTACAAAATAAAAGAAAAAGGAAGCTGGAGGTGTAGATATGTCTGTATTTATAGTGGGTCAGTCTGCACTTGCCAGCTTTTTGAAATTATTGATGCTTTTGATTGCTTTCATATTGATCCTGGCAGCTTCTTATTATGTAACCAAATGGTACGCTAAATCCGGATTTATTAAGAAGCAGACCAACAATATGGAAATTATTGATACGTTTTCTATGGGCCCAAATCGTCAGATCTGCATTATGCGGATTGGTCAGAAATATATAGCGGTATCTGTCTGCAAGGATCAGATCCGTTTTCTGACAGAGATTCCGGAGGATCAGCTGGAATTGACGGCGCAGATGCCACAGGGGGATGGGGCACCGTTTAAAGATGTTTTTCGGGATATGATGAGACAGCAGTTTCCATCCGGGAAAAAGAAAGAGAAATAGAAAAGGTTTTAGTTATGAATCCATTGAAAAAAATATTATCTCACAAGTCAATATGGAAAGGAATGCTGACATTTGCGTTGTTTATTCTTGTATTCTCTGTTTCTGCGCCGGCATATTCTACCGCAGCAAAGAGGGTGGATCAGACCACGCAGGACGAGATCGCAGGACAGGCCGACGGAGACGATGATACTTTTGATCTGAATATTACATCAAATCTGGGGAGTACCCGCTTGGAATCGACGCTTCAGATTTTGATCATGCTGACGATTCTTGCGCTGGCACCGTCTATTTTGATCATGCTGACTTCTTTTACGCGCATTATCGTGGTATTTCATTTTTTGAGAACAGCTCTTGGTACACAGACCACGCCGCCAAATCAGGTACTGGTGGGACTGGCTCTTTTTATGACGATTGCCATTATGACGCCGGTTTTTACTCAGGTTTATGATGACGGGGTGAAGCCGTATACCCAGGGTCAGATGACAGAAAAGGATGCTTTGGATGCGGGACTTGCTCCTTTGCGGAAATTTATGCTGGGACAGACGAGGGACAAGGATCTGAAGCTCTTTATGGAGATCAATAAGACTTCCTCTGATGAGATTAAGGATTATGATGATCTTTCAATTACAACTATTATTCCGGCGTTTATTATCAGTGAGCTTCGAACGGCGTTTATTATTGGTTTTATTATTTATCTGCCATTTATCGTGATCGATATGGTGGTCGCGTCCACCCTGATGTCCATGGGAATGATGATGCTTCCGCCCACAACCATATCATTGCCGTTTAAAATCTTGTTATTTGTGTTGGCAGATGGATGGAATTTGATCGTAGACCAGTTGGTTCGATCGTTTCAATAGGAATTTCATAATGTTAGGAGAGGAGATGTAGTATATGACGGCTGATGTAGTAATTGATATTGCGAGAGAGGTTGTGTGGGTGATCGTAAAGACCTCGGCACCACTGCTGATCGTATCTCTTGTTGTGGGACTTGTTATCAGTATTTTTCAGACGATCACATCTATTCAGGAACAGACGCTGACATTTGTACCAAAGTTTATTGCGGTGATGGCGGTTTTGGTATTGGCCGGAGGATGGATGTTAAATGACATGACCTCTCTGTTTGTTGATCTTGTGAAGAGCATACCGCAATATATAAAATAATTTTAATTGGAAAGGAGGAGGTGTCCGGTGCAGTTTACGATAGAGTATTTAGAGTATATTCTTTTGGTCTTTATCCGGATTGCATCTATGATGGTGACGGCTCCTTTTTTTAATTCCAAAAATTTTCCGAGACTTACAAAGATGGGACTTAGCTTCTTTTTTTCTTTGGTTGCGGCAAATATGCTTGATTTTACATCCCTGAGTTATCAGGGTGTGGTGGGGTATGCCACTCTTGTTTTACAAGAGGGGATTACGGGTGCCATTATAGGACTTGCCTCCGGATTTTGTTTATATATTCTTAATTTCTCCGGTAATATGTTTGATATGGAGATTGGTTTTTCCATGGCAATGGAATTTGATCCAGCGACCAACGTGCAGTCAACTATTACATCGGGACTTTTCAGTCAGCTTTTTCTGGCGTTATTTGTTGTATCGGATATGCATTATTTTGTGATCGATGCAATCTATGATTCTTATAAATTGATCCCAATTGGAGGGGCAAATCTAAAAGGGGATTTTTTATCTGTGATGGCGACATATATTACAGATTATTTTGTCATAGGCTTTCGGATCATCCTTCCAATCTTTTCATGTATTTTGATTGTAAATGTGGTGCTGGGTATTCTGGCAAAGGTGGCACCGCAGATGAATATGTTTGTGATCGGTATGCAGTTAAAGGTGTTTATTGGTCTGTTTCTGTTGTTTCTGCTGATGGGATACCTTCCAAATATCGTGGATTTTATGTTTGTGGAAATGCAGAAGCTCACGAAATTGTTTATTGAACAGATGGCATGATCTTGAGAAAAGACAGGGTCATATCATTGCTATTTGATATGAAATGAGTTATAGTATATGTTAGGTATGGTGTGATGTATATACCGTTTTGAATGGAGTTGGATATGCAGGAAGGGAGATTAAAACCTTATTATCTGTCCTATAATCTGCAATTGTTTGCAAAAGAAGGACAGGATGGTGAAAAAACCGAAGAGCCTACTGCCAAAAAGCTGGAAGATGCCCGGAAAAAGGGACAGGTTATGCGAAGCACAGAGGTGGTGACGGCTGCGACTCTGCTTGTGTTTTTTCTGATGCTGAAAGTGTTTGTGGGTTTTATTGGAAACCGTTTTATCAGCAGTTTTCATAAGACTCTGGGGAGCATCGGTGATTATACCAGTGAACCCTTTAATACAAATATGGCCAGAACGATTATCCGCAGTTCCCTGTGGGATATCGTGGTAGCGGCGTTTCCTATGATGATTGCCGGTTTTGTTGTAACGATCGTATCTATTTTATTTCAGGTAAAGTGGAAGGTGACAACGGAGCCGCTCAAGCCGAAATTTGACAAATTCAATCCTGTCTCAGGGATGAAGAGGCTTTTTTCTAAAGACAAGATCATGGATCTGTTAAAGTCCACGGCAAAGGTTATCATACTTGCATATGTAGTTTATTCATATCTTAAAGATCAGTGGCCGTTGATCTTTAAGATGTATTCCTACACACTTCCGCAGGCCATTGCAGTGATTGGAGATACTGTGATCAGCGTTGGCATCCGGATCAGTTTATTTTTTGCTGCAATTGCCGTTTTTGATCTGTTTTATCAGAAATGGAAGTTTCATCAGGATATGATGATGAGCAAGCAGGAAGTGAAGGATGAATATAAAAATTCTGAGGGAGATCCTAAGATAAAGAGTCAGCAGAGACAGAGAATGCAGCAGGCATCACAAAGAAGAATGATGCAGGATCTTCCCAATGCAGATGTTGTCATTACCAACCCAACACATCTGGCAGTTGCAATCCGATATGATAAAGAAGCGCATGAAGCACCGGTTGTGGTTGCGAAGGGGGCTGATTATCTTGCACAGAAGATTAAGGACGTGGCAAGGGCAAATGCCATTGAGATTGTAGAAAACAAACCTCTTGCAAGAATGTTATATCATAATGTGGAGATCGGAGCGGAGATACCGCCGGAGCTGTATCAGATGGTTGCAGAGGTTCTTGCATATGTATATAGTCTGCAGGGCAGAGTGAATTAGACATAGAAAAGGAGAAAGTGTATTATGCAGAGATCAGATTTATTACTGGGCCTGTACATACTTGTTCCGGTTATCTTTTTGATCATACCGATTCCAACACTATTGCTGGATATATTAATTCTGTTAAATATAAGTCTGGCGTTGATCATTTTATTTACAGCGCTGTTTTCAAAAGAAGCATTGCAGATGTCAGCATTTCCAACGCTTCTTTTGATGACTACATTATTTCGTCTGTCGTTAAATGTAGGTTCTACAAGAAATATCCTGTTAAATGGCTATGCCGGAAATGTCGTTGCTACATTTGGTAATTTCGTAGGCGGCGGTAATCTTGTGGTGGGTGTGATCATCTTTGCCGTATTGATCCTGATCCAGATGATCGTTATCAATAAAGGTTCGGAGCGTGTTTCTGAGGTGACCGCGCGTTTTACATTGGATGCGATGCCGGGAAAGCAGATGGCCATTGATGCTGATCTGAATACGGGAGCGATCACCGATGAGCAGGCGAAGGAAAGACGCCAGAAGATTCAGGATGAGTCGGCGTTTTTTGGTTCCATGGACGGTGCTTCCAAGTATGTAAAGGGAGATGCTACGGCAGGTCTTGTAATTACAGCGATCAACTTTGTGGGTGGTCTTGTGTTGGGTGTGATGATGCAGGGGCTGGATATCAACGAGGCTTTGCAGCGTTATACGATTCTGACCATTGGTGACGGACTGGTATCACAGATCCCGTCTCTGATCATTTCGTTGTCTACCGGTATTCTGGTTACAAAGGTTTCCAAGGAGTCGGATCTTGGTGGCGTGCTGGTACGTCAGCTGTTTTCTATACCAAAGGTATTGTATATTGTCGGTGCAACCATGGCATTCCTTGGAATTGCCACACCATTACAGACATGGATCTGTCTGATCTATGCCATTTTATTTATTGTGGTTGGCCGTGTAATGGAATCTTCCATGGAGGTACAGGATATCGAGGAAGAGGTCAATGCAGAGGAAGAGACTGCAGAAGAGATCCGGCGTCCGGAAAATGTGGTTTCCCTGCTGCAGGTTGATCCGATCGAGCTGGAGTTTGGCTATGGTATCATTCCGCTGGCAGACGTGAATCAGGGCGGAGATCTTCTGGACCGTGTCGTAATGATCCGGCGTCAGATCGCATTGGAGCTTGGATGTGTTGTTCCGATGATCCGTTTGAGAGATAATATTCAGTTAAATCCGAACCAGTATGTGATCAAGATCAAAGGTGTACCGGTAAGTGAGGGAGAAATTTTGTTTGATCATTATATGGCGATGAATCCGGGTTATGTGGAGGAGGAAATCACGGGAATTCCAACCTTTGAGCCGTCCTTCCATCTGCCGGCGATCTGGATCACGGAGGGGCAGAGAGAGCGTGCGGAATCTCTGGGATATACGGTTGTGGATCCGCCTTCTATTATTGCAACCCATCTGACGGAGGTTATCCGCAATCATCTGGATGAGCTTTTGACCCGCCAGGATGTACAGAATCTGATCAACAATATTCAGGAGCAGAATACAACACTGATCTCAGAGCTTGTGCCGAAGCTGCTGGGGGTTGGTGAGATTCAAAAGGTACTGCAGAATCTTTTGAGAGAGGGAATCTCAATCCGGGATCTTGTGACAATTTTTGAGACGCTGGCAGACAATGCTGCGACCACAAGAGACACGGATGTGTTGACAGAATATGTCAGACAAAGCCTGAAACGGGCGATTTCCAATAAATATTTCCCTGCAAATGAGATGACCAGTGTGGTAACTCTTGATCCGAAGGTCGAACAGGAGATCATGAACTCTGTGAAGCAGACGGAGCAGGGGGCTTATATTAATCTTGATCCTGACAGAACGAAGGGAATTCTGGCATCCGTGGGGGACGAGGTGGAGAAAATGGAGGAGCTTGGTAAAAATCCGATCATTATTACTTCGCCGATCGTGCGGATGTATTTCAAGAAGATTACGGAAGAGCAGTTTAAGGATTTGATCGTTGTTTCCTATAATGAGATAGAAAATGACGTAGAATTACAATCAATTGGGATGGTGACAGTATAGTGGTTATTAAAAAATATATTGCAAAGACAGAAGAGGCAGCCACAGCGCTTGCCAGAGAAGAGCTTGGAAAAGACGTAGTGATCATGAATGTAAAAAAGAACATTCCCAAGGGCATTGCAAAGTTTTTTCGAAAGGAAAGCGTAGAGGTAACGGCTGCGGTAGATGAGGTGGTTACGGATAGTGCGTCGAAAGAGATGCCGGATTTTTCAAAGCTACAGGAGGCTATGCAGGGTGAAATAAAACCGGCACCGGATTCCAAAGCAGCAAAGGCAGAGGCGGCAAGGGCTGTTTTGGCCGAGAGGAATCAGGTGATTTTGGAGGAGGAGCCGGAAGAAGAGATTCCATCAGAAAACAACGCCATTGAGCAGAAGCTGAGTGATCTGCAGAAGCTTCTGGAAAAACAGGTTATGACAGAGCCGGAAAAGAAGGAAGAAAAAGAAGAACAGCTTCCGGACAAAAATAAAGCGTATATTCGTCTGATCCGGTCTCAAATGGAAAACAATGAGGTAGAGGAGACATATATTGAGCAGATTCTGGAGGAAATCGAGGGCAGCCTCAAAAAGGATACGTCTCTGGATAATATCCTTTCCGGCGTTTATCAGAAGATTGTATTAAAAATTGGGCGTCCCCGTCTGATCGATCTTCATGCCAAAAAGAAAAAATATGTATTTTTTATTGGCCCGACCGGTGTGGGGAAAACAACAACGATTGCCAAGATTGCTTCTATGCTGAAGTTGTCAGGGAAGGTGAAAGTGGCATTAGTGACATCGGATACCTACCGTATTGCGGCAGTGGAACAGTTGAAAACATATGCCAATATTTTAGGTGTCCCACTTAAAGTAGTATATTCGGCGGATGAAATGGAAAATGCCATGGAAGAACTTGAGGAATATGATCTCGTATTGATTGATACGGCGGGACGTTCTCATAACAATAAGGAGCAGAAGGAAGACATTCATCGTCTGCTGGAGACAGTACCGGAGGAACAGCGGGAAGTATTTCTGGTGATGAGTGCTACAACGAAATACCGGGATCTTGTGAAGATTTCCCAGTCATATTCAGAGATTACGAAATACAGTTTGATTTTTACTAAACTTGATGAAACAGATGCAATTGGAAACGTATTTAATATCCGTATGCTGACGGGGGCACCGCTGTCTTATATGACCTGGGGGCAGAATGTACCGGATGACATTGGAAAAGTAGATGCGCAGAAGATGGCAAAACAGCTTCTGGGAGGGAACAACTGATGGATCAGGCAGAACAGCTAAGGAATATTGTAAAACAACAAAATAAAAAGCAGCGGTCTGCACGGGTGATTACTGTAACCAGCGGAAAAGGCGGCGTGGGAAAGTCCAACGTCTCTGTAAACCTGGCGATCCAGATGGGCCGTTTGGGAAAGCGGGCTGTGATACTGGATGCTGATTTTGGTCTTGCGAATATTGAGGTGATGCTTGGAATGCGCCCTCAGTATAATCTGGCAGATATGATGTTCCGCGGAAAAGACGTGAAAGACATCATCTGTACCGGACCGGAAGATATCGGGTTTATTTCCGGCGGCTCGGGTCTGCGGGAAATGACGAATCTCAATAAAGATCAGATATTAAGTCTGGTCCGCACCATGTATGAGCTGGATCATTATGCAGATGTCGTGATCATTGATACCGGAGCCGGTATTTCGGATACCGTGATCGAGCTGGTTGCTTCCAGCTCAGAGGTGCTTTTAGTGGCAACACCGGAACCGACTTCGATCACGGATGCCTATGCACTTTTAAAGACGCTTCATCGTCATGATGGGTTTGAAGCGGGCAGTACTTCCATTAAAATGATCGGGAACAGGATTCAGAGCTATGAAGAGGGAAAAGAGCTATATCTTAAGCTTAATACCGTGGTAAATAAGTTCCTCGGAATGGAGATGGAATATCTGGGAGCCATTCCGTATGACGAGTACCTTCCGAGAGCGGTGATGCAGCAACAGCCGGTATCTCTTGCATATCCGGATGCACCGTCTGCCAGAGCCATGCTGGAGCTGGCAATGGTTTTAGAGGATGAAAAAAAAGAGATTGAGCCGATGGATACAGCGCATGGACTGGCGGGACTGTTCACAAAGATATTTAAACATCAGTTCCGGTCAAAATAGTGGGTTATAATTCAGTGTAAACATGGGAGAAACGAATACTATGAAAAAAGTTTTGGTTGTAGATGATTCTGCACTCATGAGAAGAGTCCTATCTGATATAATTAATAAAGATGAAGAATTTCATACGGAACACAGTGCCAGGGATGGACTGGAGGCTCTGAAATTAATGGAGCAGAATGATTTTGATGCGATTGTGCTGGATATTATTATGCCCAGGATGAACGGGATTGATTTTCTTAAGGAGGTCAATGAAAGAGGTTATACCGCCAAAATCATTATTGTCAGTACCATTGCCAGAAAGGGAGCCGGCGAAACGATTGAGGCTCTTGAACTGGGAGCATTCGACTTTGTGACGAAGCCGGGGAATCTGCGGGAGGCCAAGTCAGGTGAGTTTGCAGCCAAGGTGTTAAGCAGGCTTTATCTGGCAATGGGGATGGAGTGGAATAATATTCTATCCGGGGAGATAGAAGCTCCGGAACAGGTTCTTCGCAGGATGAGACGATCAGATGCGGGAGTGATACAGGAGCATTCAGAGCGTCTTGAGACGACAGAATATAAACCAGAGAAAAGACTTCCATATTCTTCTGTGGTGAATGTCAATGCCTCTGGAAAGCTTGTGGCTCTTGCATGTTCTACCGGTGGCCCCAAGGCACTGCAGCAGGTTATTCCAAAGCTTCCGGAAAATCTGGATGCAGCGGTTGTGCTGGTACAGCATATGCCGGTGGGATTTACCGCTTCATTAAGTGCCAGATTGGATGAAATGAGTGAGATCCGGGTAAGGGAGGCGCAGGACGGAGAGGTTCTTCAAAAGGGAACGGTATATATTGCCAAGGGAGGTTCCCAAATGCGTGTAATAGAAAAAAACAGACATGAATTTGTATTGTCTGTCAGGGAGGAAGGTGCCCGGAACGGTTTAAAGCCATGTGCAGATATCCTGTATGAGTCGTTGAGGGAGAGTTCATTTGAGGATATTACCTGTGTGATCATGACAGGTATGGGTGCAGATGGTACCAAGGGTATATTGCAGCTAAAAGAAACAAACAAAATTTATGTAATAGCACAGAATGCAGAAAGCAGTACTGTATACGGAATGCCAAAGGCCATTGCAGAAAGTGGTGCTGCAGATGAAATAAAGGATCTTGATCTGATTGCTGATGCTATCATTAAGCATGTGGGGGTGCGATAATATGGATGTTAGTCAGTATCTTGAAATTTTTATTGATGAGACAAAGGAACATTTGCAGACATTAAGCGATCAGTTGATGATCCTGGAGCAGGAACCGGAAAACATGGATACGATCAATGAGATCTTCCGGGCAGCCCATTCCCTGAAAGGAATGGCCGGAACCATGGGTTATAAGCGTATGCAGCGTTTAACACATGATATGGAGAATGTATTCCAGGAGATCCGTAGCGGCAATATGAAGGTACAGCCGGAGCTGGTTGATGTACTTTTCCGTGGACTGGATGCCCTGGAGGGATATCTTGCCAATATTCTGGAATCTGCAGATGAGGGCACGGAGGAAAATGAAGATATCATTAATACATTAAATGAGATAGTAGAAAAAGGAACCGGTAAGGCGAGCCAGACACCGGCGGCAGCTTCCCAGGAGACTCCAAAGCAGGAAGAGACAGCAGTACCGGCAGGGGGGGCATTATACGAGTCCATTACTATATCGGATTATGAGATCAATACCTTTGAAAAGGCAAAGGAACAAAATCTTAATATTCTTGGAATTACGGTATATCTGGAGGAGTCTTGTCTTTTAAAGGCGGCGAGAGCATTTTTGGTATTTAAGGCGTTAGAAGAGCTGGGCGAGGTTATGAAGGCAGTACCGGATGTGCAGGATATTGAAGATGAAAAGTTTGATATGAATTTCAGCCTGGTATATTTTACAAAGGAAAGTCCGGAGAAGATCAAGGCAGCCATTGAAAATGTATCAGAAGTCAAAGAGGCAATTGTCGGAGAGTTTAAGCTTCCGGAGAGTGGTGCTGACAAGTCAGAAGAAAAAACATCTCAGGAGGAAGAAAAGAAGAAAGAGAAGCCGGCAAAGCAGGCAAGTGCAACGGCAGTAAAGAATGAGCCAAAGAAAGAGGCAGCCAAGAAATCGGAAAAGAAAAATGTGAAGCCGGCAGTGGGAAGAACCGTTCGTGTAGATATTGAAAAGCTTGATGTTCTGATGAATCTTGTGAGCGAGCTGATCATTGCAAAAAATGGTCTTGTATCCATCAGTTCCAATGCCCAGAACACTAGAAGCGATAACAGCTTCAATGAGCAGATCGAGTATCTGGAGAGTGTAACTACCAATCTCCATGAATCCGTTATGAAGGTACGAATGGTACCAATTGAAAGTGTTGTAAATCGTTTTCCACGTATGATCCGTGATCTGAGCAAAAAGCTTGATAAAAAGATGGAGTTGCATATGTCAGGCGAGGATACCGAGCTGGACAGAACCGTTATTGACGAGATTGGCGATCCATTACAGCATCTGCTGCGTAACTCTGCAGATCATGGTCTGGAGAGCAATGAGGAGCGTCTGGCTCTTGGTAAGTCAGAGGTAGGAAATATCTGGCTTAATGCATATCAGGATGGTAACAATGTTAATATTGAGGTTCGTGATGACGGTGCGGGTATCAATATTGAAAAGGTTAAAAATAAAGCACTGGAGAAGGGAACCATTACACCGGAGCAGGCAGAGGTAATGACAGATAAGGAGATCATTGATCTTTTATTCCAGCCAAGCTTTTCTACAGCAGAAAAGATCACCGATATTTCCGGACGAGGTGTTGGTCTTGATGTAGTAAAGACTAAAATTGAAGGTCTTGGCGGAAACATCGAGTGCCGTTCTGTTGAGGGAGAGGGAAGCAGCTTTATTATTCATCTGCCATTGACTCTTGCAATCATTCAGGCATTGATGGTTGAACTTGGAGATGAGAAATATGCAATCCCTTTGGGAAGCATTCAGACCATAGAAGATGTTGCCATATCTGATATTAAGTATGTTCAGACAAAAGAAGTGATCAATCTTCGTGGTACCGTTATTCCGCTGATCCGTCTGGATCAGATCCTTGATGTAGAAAGTACCTTAGAGGATTCGGAGAGCCTTACGGTTGTTATCGTGAAGAAGGGAGATAAGCAGGCAGGTCTTGTTGTTGACAATCTGATCGGTCAGCAGGAGGTCGTTATTAAATCAATCGGAAGCTACATTAACTGCAGTAAGATCATCAGTGGAGCAACGATTTTGGGAGATGGAGAGATTGCTTTGATCTTAGAAGTAAATACTCTGGTATAAAAGGGAAAGGCATGGTGAGATTAGTATGGAGAATAATAATGTACAAAATCTGGATACTGTGGGAAATGAGAAGCAGTATATTGTTGTAAGACTTGGTTCCGAGCAGTATGGTATTGATATACAGTATGTAGATAATATTGTCCGCAAGCAGAGAATTACAAGAGTACCAAAGGCACAGCATTATTTTAAGGGCGTGATCAATCTTCGTGGTGAGGTTATTCCCGTAATGAGCCTTCGTTTGAAATTTAATCTGGAACCGGATGAGTATACAAATGCAACAAGAATTATCATTATAAAGCTGGAGCAGCATTCTGCAATCGGTATTATTGTGGACGAGGTGAAGGAGGTTGTAACCCTGTCTGAGGATGCCATTGATAAACCAACCAGCGCAGACAGCTCAGGAGATACCAGAATACAGTATCTGAGTGGTGTAGGAAAGCAGGAGAACGGGTTGATTTCTCTGCTTAACATTGCTAATGTAATTAACGATAAAGAGGCAGTATCATAAATAATACGAGGTGATGTCGATGCAGAAGGATGAAGAAAACATGGATGACATGGAATTTGATATTCTTACAGAGATAGGAAATATAGGAGCCGGAAATGCAACAACAGCACTGGCCAAGCTGATTGATGGCCGTGTTGACATGCATGTGCCCAAGGTGGAGATGCTGGCATTTAAGGATCTGGCAGAGATCCTGGGCGGAGCAGAGGAGCTGGTGGCCGGTATTTTACTGAGTCTGGAGGGGGATATTGAAGGCTCTATGCTGTTTGTTCTGGAAAATAAAGCAGCTCATCATCTGGTACATAAGCTGATGGGAAGTGACGGCAGTACATTGGAAGACAGCTTTACGGAAATGGAACAGTCTGCTTTGGTAGAGATTGGCAATATCATATCAGGAGCATATCTGACAGCGATATCACAGCTGACAAATTTAAATATTATTCAAACCGTTCCGAGTCTTGCCATTGATATGGCCGGTGCAATCTTAAGTGTGCCGGCGATTGAGTTTGGTAAGCTTGGAGATAAAGCACTTTTGATAGAATCACAGTTTGAGGATGATGAAATTGATGTTTGCGGGTATTTCATTTTAATACCTACGCTGGAGTCATATACACGTATTTTGAAGTCATTGGGAATGTAGGTGGAGAAATGGATGGAACAATGATCAAAGTCGGAATGGCAGACGCGAACATTTGTCATTCTCCGGATGTAATTACTACACTTGGTCTTGGATCCTGTGTGGGAGTTGCGTTATATGATAAAACGACAAAGATTGCCGGCCTTGTGCACGTAATGCTTCCGGACAGTACGAAGGTGCGGCAAAATCAAAATAAAGCTAAATTTGCAGATACCGGGATTGATATGCTTATCGATATGATGCGAAAGGAAGGGGCAAACAGGTCTTTACTGACGGCAAAGATCGCAGGAGGAGCCCAGATGTTTGCATTTGGCAGCAATAATGATATGCTGCGGGTAGGACAGCGGAATGTAGAGGCGGTCAAGGCAAAACTGAAAGAATTAGGGATTCGTATTCTTGCGGAGGAGACGGGAGAAAATTATGGACGGACTGTGGAGTTTTATCCGGAAACCGGTGATTTTCTGATCAAATCAGTGGGACGAGAACAAAAGATTATATGATTTGTGCCTGCAGTCCAAAGTTTGCGGGCTGAGAAAGGAATGTAGGATTAGTATGAAAACAGAGTATATTCCTAAGGTGATTACACTTTTGGCAGGTGCTGTTGTGTGTATTATATCCATCGTCAGGCATATGGATACAACATACAGTTTGGAAATCCTGCTGGCAGCTCTTATTATTTTTTATATCATAGGCTGTATTACAAGACGGATTATTGAAAAGGTTATGACGAGCAATCGTTTCATCAAGGAAGTAACTGATGAAACAGAGAAAGTTCAGGATGGCTCGGAAGACACCGGGGATGCAGACGACGGAGAGAACGATGTCCAGTCGCAGGAGAGTTAAAACAAACCCGTGATCATAAAGGGGATGAGGGGAATTTATGAATGAGAAAGAAAGAGCATCTTTGTGGGAGGAATATATAAAAACCCGCAGTCCGAAGATCAGAGAACAGTTGATTGTAGAATATGTTCCATTAGTGAAGGTTGTTGCCGGTAGAATGGGGATGTATCTTGGATATACGGTGGAATATGACGATCTTACCGGATATGGAATTTTTGGACTGATTGATGCCATTGACAAATTTGAGCTGACAAAAGGTGTTAAATTTGAAACGTATGCCAGTTTGAGAATCCGGGGTGCTATTTTGGATCAGATCCGGAAAATGGATTGGATTCCGAGAACACTGCGCCAGAAGCAGAAAAAGCTGGAGACGACCATGGGACAGATGGAAACGGAGCTGGGAAGAACGCCGACGAATGAAGAGCTTGCTGCAGCACTGGAGATGACACAGGAAGAGTTAGATGCGTTGATCAATCAGACACAGGTAGCTAATCTGGTATCTTTGGATGAGTATCTGGAGCAGGGAAGTGAGGTTCGTGTTGAGGCGGGAAACAAATCTGCCTTCTTGCAGCCGGAGCAGGTAATGGAACGACAAGACCTGAAACGGCTTTTGGCAGAGGCAATCAATTCCCTGACAGAAAAAGAACAAAAGGTTATTGCACTTTATTATTATGAAGAAATGACATTAAAGGAGATCAGTAATATTCTGGAGGTTTCTGAGTCCAGGGTATCACAGCTTCATACAAAGTCTCTTCGTAAAATGAAGGAAAAATTAGGCGCCCGTAATATGGGTGTCCTTGGAATTTGGAATATATAGGCTGCCGCACAGCTGTGGCAGCCTTTCACATTATTATGTGTCAAGGAGGGAGATTGGGATGAAAAGAAATGCCTTTTTTCAACTTGTACAAAAGAAGGACGGTGTGTATTTGAAGTCATATCCTGCACTGCATGGGGGAGCACCTCTTTCAATGGAAGATATTATGCAATATCTGGAACAAAAGAAAATTATAGATGTTCAGCTGGGAGATATCGCAGCTTTTGTGGAAGATGCGGCGCAGCAGAAGAACGCAGAAAAAAAGATATTATCCGAGGATCGTCTGCCGGAAAAGGAATTTCCGTTGATTACCATAGACCCGAAGCGCAGATTTGCCAAAATTCGTCTGTATCCACCATCAAATGGTGGAATGCGTATTTCAAGTGAAGAAATTCTGGATCGTGTGGAGCAGATGGGGATAAAATCAGGACTTTTGCCGGAAAATATCAAGCTTATGCTGAAGGGAAGATTATATTGTACAGATGTTCTGATCGCCAGGGCAACGCCGCCGGTGCAGGGAAGTGATGCAGTCATTACCTACCACTTTGACGTGGATAAAACCTGTAAGCCGGCAATGGATGAGTCCGGTAATGTTGACTTTCATCAGCTTGATATGATTGAAAAGGTCAGCGAAGGACAGCTTTTGGCAACCTTGCAGCCGGCTGATCTCGGAACACCGGGAACAGATGTGATGGGAGGGGAGTTAAAGCCGATAAAAGTTAAACAGCTATTTTTAAAGCATGGCAAAAATATACATTTATCCGAGGATGGATGCGAAATGTATTCGGATGTTTCGGGAAATGTTACGTTGATGGATGATACGGTATTTGTGGCAGATCAGTATGAGGTACCGGCAGATGTAGGTCCATCTACCGGTGATATTGAATATGATGGATGTGTTGTTGTAAAGGGAAATGTCCTGACAGGATATGCCATTAAGGCAACCGGAGATATTACGGTTAATGGCGTGGTGGAAGGAGCCAGCCTCACTACAGATGGCAAGATTGTGCTGAAGCGGGGAATTCAGGGAAAAGGCGAGGCAACTTTACAGGCCGGCGGTGATGTCATAAGTAATTTTATCGAAAGTGCCAATGTAACATGTGGCGGAAAGATTATGACAGAAGCGATCATGCACAGCAAGGTGACAGCAGAGGACGATATTGTTGTCAAAGGAAAGCGGGGGATGATTGCCGGAGGTTATCTCAAAACGAAAACAAAAATAGAAGCAAAAACCATTGGTTCTACCATGGGAACTTTGACAGAGCTGCAGGTGGGCATTGATCCTAAGATTGTGGAGCAGCACCGCTTTCTGGAAAAGGAAGTGGAACAGCTTACTTCTGAGAGAGAAGGACTGATGCAGAATGTCCTGTTATTAAAGAAAAGAATGGATACCAAGGGAAAGCTGGATGATGAAAAAATGGCTTCTCTCAAAAAGACAGGGAAGAGAATTCAGGAGATTGATACACGATTGGAGGAAAACGCTGCCGAGAGAGAAGTTTTAGAGGTAGAATTAAACAAGAAAGATAACGGTCGTATTATTGCGGAAAATATTGTTTATCCGGGAGTCAAAATGACTATATCCAACGTCAGCAATACGATTAAATCTGAGGTACAGCATAGTGCTTTTGTAAGAGATGGAGCCGATATCCGGATCAGGGCCATTTAAGAAATGTATGTAAAATACAGCAAATCTGTGTCTTTGTTACAGAGTTTACAGGTATTGCGCAAGGAAGGGAGGGATACCTATGTCATTATCCATTGATTATATTACCATGCCGCCAAAATCACAGGAAGTATCGCAGATACAGCATGGAGATCAGGTGCGGTATGAACATTCCCAGCAGGAAGTGGCTTCGCAGGTGCAGCAGCAGGTACATCAAAATTCCCATCAGACAATTCGGCGCGCCAAAGCTGAAAATAAGGACTATTTGAACGAAGAGGAAAAGAGAAGGGGGAAAAAGGGCTCCGGAGGAAAGGGCAGAAATCATTCGGAGAAACATCAGCAGGAGACGGAAAAGGATCCGAGAGCAGGTGGAAGCTTTTTTGATATGAAGGTATAATGTGGCAGCACTGCCGGATAATATCCAAATAAAAAGATAAGGAAACGACAGCAATGGTTATTTTGGAAATAATAATGATCGTGATTGGACTGGGAGCAGTGGTTATGAGTTACCGGATCACGGATCAGAAGAAGGACAACATACAGAATATTCCGAAAGAGGAGAAAATATTACAGGATTCCCCTGCAGAAATTGAGCAGGCAAGGGAAGAAATGGAACATTACAAAGAAGATGTGATAACCTCTGCAGAGGAGGAGCTAAGCAGATTATCCAATGACAAACTCATGGGAATGAATGAATATTCAGAGGAAGTATTAAATCGTATGGCCAAAAACCATGAGGAGGTTGTATTTTTATATGATATGCTCAAAGAAAAGGAAGAGGATATCAAGGATCTGGTTCATCATGTAGACTCTGTGAAAGCAATGATCCATGATGAAACAGCGAAGGAATATCAAAAAATGATGGATGCCCTGAAGCTTCTACAGGAGAGCAGAATTGCGATAGAAAATGGAGCGGGGGAAAAGGACGGTCATATGCAGAAAGGCAGTGTGGTAGAGGAAGGATATTTAAAAAGCACACAGGCAGAAAATCTGGCGTCTAACATGGAACAGCAGGAGCAGCATAAGAAACCGGCGGCAGAAGAGAAGGAATCTTTTTCTGTGGAAACTTCTTTGAAAGAAGATAGCGACAATCATAATACTGAGATCATTCACCTTTATAAAAAAGGATATTCTGTGTTGGAAATATCCAAAATGTTGTCTCTCGGTCAGGGGGAAGTAAAGTTTGTGATCGATCTTTATGAAAACCGTTAAGATGGAAGTGGAGGAAGAAATGGATAAAAGATCCTTTATACGCGGATTTGGAATGGGCGTGCTTTTTGCGGCAGTGATTTTGGGGATATCCTGTCTGATGAGGACATCGGATTCTGCTGTGATCAAAAGGGCAAAACAGCTTGGAATGACATATGCTGCACAGGAAGAAAAACTGTTTCAGACGTCAGCCCCGAAAAACAGTGCGGCTGCAAAAACGCCGGAACCGTCATCAACATCGGTCTCATCGGATAAAAAGCCTTCGGCAACCATGAAACCCAAGGAAACCAAAAAGCCGGATAAAACTCTTCAGAAGGAACAGACTGACCAGAAAGAATTTGATCAGGAAAAGAAAAAAATAACGGATGATTTTGAAAAATCCACAAAAGAACTGCAGATTCAGGCTGGGGACTGGTCTGCAGATGTCAGCCGGAAGCTGGAGGGGATGGATGTAATCTCCGATGCGGAGGCATTTGATGCCTATATGGATAAGCACGGGTACAGCAGCAAGATTAAAGCAGGAAATTACAGCATATCCCCAGGTGCGGATTTTGACCAGATTGCAAAGGAGATAACTTCAAAATGAGATTTCGACCATGTATTGACATTCATAATGGAGCGGTAAAGCAGATTGTAGGTGGAAGTCTGCGGGATAGCGGAGATCAGGCAAGAAACAACTATGTTTCTGAGTATGATGGAGCGTATTATGCTAATATGTATCAGAGAGACGGTTTCCGGGGAGGTCATATTATACTGTTAAATCCTGTAGGCAGTGAGTGGTATGAAAAGGATCTGGAACAGGCAGAGGGAGCACTTAAAGCATATCCGGGTGGAATGCAGCTTGGCGGAGGTGTATGTCCGGAGAATGCAGAGAAGTTTCTGGATATGGGAGCAAGCCATGTTATTGTGACATCTTATGTGTTTCGTAATGGAAATGTTGACTTTGAACGTCTGCAGAAGCTGGTTTCTATGATCGGCAAAGAGCATCTGGTACTGGATCTGAGCTGCCGCAGATATGAGGATGGATATTATATTATGACAGACCGCTGGCAGAAAAAGACCCAGGTCTGCCTGACGGGAGAGACTCTGGAGGAGCTGCGGAGCTACTGCGATGAGTTTCTGATCCATGCTGTAGATGTCGAGGGCAGACAGAGCGGGGTGGAGAAGGAACTTTTGACATTTTTGGGACAGAATGTATCCTGCCCGATCACATATGCCGGCGGTATTCATAATCAGGAAGATCTTTTCTACATTGAAAGCTGTGGAGCAGGAAAAATTGATTTTACCATTGGCAGTGCGCTGGATCTGTTTGGGGGGAGCCTGGCTTATAAAAATATGCTCAAATACCGATAAACAGGAAGCTGACGACCGATTTCCTGTTCTGTTGAGAGATTGTACCAAAGATTGCGTCGTAATTTGTTACAAATATTACATGAAAAAAACTTACATTTTATTTTTTGACAGAGAATTTGATGATTTTAATAAAAATATATCGAATTTTCTGTTATTTTTTGTTGTATTTTGACAATAAAAAACGTTTTCGATTTCATGCAGAGCCAGAAATATTGCAAATTGGGTTGATTTTTTAAAATAATGTGATATAATTGTTACATAAATGTTAAGTGACAAGCAGTCATACAACAGAATATATTTCCGTTGCGTAATTCATATGTCACTTTCATTCAGGAGGTTATCATGAAGTTTAAAAAATATGCAACACTTTTACTATTTGCAATGTTGATTTTTGGTTTTTCTAAAAATACAGTATCAGTTGCTGCAAAGGTAAGTACCACAACTACAAAGTCTGCGGTAAATACAAAGAATAAGAAGTCTGGAGCAAAATCCTACAATAAATCAGATCTTCGTCTTATGGCATCCATCATTAACTGCGAGGCCGGAGCAGAGAGCTATCAGGGTAAGGTTGCCGTTGGTATTGTCGTTATGAATCGTGTTTCTTCAAAAGCGTTTCCAAATACAATTCGTAAAGTAGTGTATCAGAGGGGACAGTTTTCACCGGTTCGCAATGGTGCATTAAAGAAACGTCTTGCACAGTACGATGCAGGCAAGATAAAGAACAGCCAGTGGAAAGACTGCATTAAGGCGGCAAAGAATGTCTTATCAGGTCAGAATTATATTATGTACCGTGGAAATAAAAAGAATTTCGACAGTTTCCATTTCTTTAGTGTGTATCTTTCCGGAGCACGTTTCCGTCTGGGAGGACATCGTTTTAAATAAAATTGCAAATAGTCGGGGGATTTCTGAGAGAAATCCCTCTTTTTTGTTGGTTTTATTTGTAAAGTATGTGTTCATAAAAAATAACTTTGCGAAAATCATTTAATGTGGTATGATGTAAGGAGTATTTTGTCACCAAAGGAGGAGACACAGTGAGTAAAGAATTAGAGAATGTGACAGAGGAGACTGAGGTGGTTTCCCGTAATTTTATCGAGAATATCATTGATCAGGACATTGAAGAGGGGCATTGTAAAAAGGTGGTTACAAGATTTCCGCCGGAGCCAAACGGCTATCTGCATATCGGACATGCCAAGTCGATTTTGTTAAATTCCGGACTGGCCGAGGAGTATAACGGAACATTTCATCTTCGTTTCGATGATACCAATCCAATGAAGGAAAAGACAGAATTTGTTGATTCCATTATGGAGGATGTAAAATGGATCTGTGGAGACCTCGATCCGGCGCAGGTATATTATGCTTCTGATTATTTTGATCAGATGTATGAATGTGCTGTTAAGCTGATCAAAAAAGGCAAGGCTTATGTTTGTGATCTGACGGCAGACGAGATCAGAGAGTATCGTGGAACATTGACAGAGCCGGGAAAGGACAGTCCGTACCGAGAGCGTTCTGTAGAGGAAAATCTGGATCTGTTTGAGAGAATGAAAAATGATGAGTTCCAGGATGGTGAAAAAGTATTAAGAGCCAAGATCGATATGGCATCACCAAATATCAATATGCGTGATCCGATCATTTACCGCGTGGCTCATATGAATCATCATAATACGGGAGATAAGTGGTGTATTTATCCGATGTATGATTTTGCACATCCGATTGAAGATGCGATCGAGGGAATCAGTCATTCTATCTGTACCCTGGAGTTTGAGGATCATCGTCCGCTTTATGACTGGGTAGTCAGAGAACTGGAGTTTGAAAATCCGCCAAAGCAGATTGAGTTTTCTAAGTTGTATCTGACCAATGTTGTGACAGGAAAACGTTATATCAAAAAGCTGGTAGAAGAAAATATCGTTGACGGTTGGGATGATCCGCGCCTTGTATCCATTGCCGCACTGCGCCGCCGTGGATTTACGCCGGAGTCTATCCGTAAGTTTATGGAACTTTGTGGTGTATCGAAGTCCCAGAGTTCTGTAGATTATGCGATGTTAGAATACTGTATCCGTGAGGATCTGAAGCTGAAGCGTCCCCGTATGATGGCAGTGCTTGATCCGATCAAGCTTGTGATCACAAATTATCCGGAGAATGAGATTGAGTATCTGGATGTTTCAAACAATCAGGAAAATGAGGAAATGGGCACCAGAAAGGTTCCATTTGGCAGAGAGCTGTATATTGATCGGGAGGACTTTATGATTGAGCCGCCGAGAAAATATTTCCGTCTGTATCCGGGAAATGAGGTTCGCCTGATGAACGCATACTTCGTAACCTGTACAGACTATGCAACAGATGAGGAAGGCAATGTAATAGAGGTCTATTGCACCTACGATCCGGAGACAAAGAGTGGTTCCGGTTTCAATGCACGAAAGGTAAAGGGAACGATCCATTGGGTATGTGCTGACACAGCACAGCAGGCAGAGGTTCGTCTGTATGAGAATATTATTGATGAGGATAAGGGTGTTTACAATGAGGATGGAAGCTTAAACTTAAATCCAAACTCCCTGACCATCATGGAACATTGCTATGTGGAGCCTGCTTTGGCAGAGGCAGAGAAGGCAGAGAGTTTCCAGTTTGTGCGTCATGGCTATTTTTGTGTGGATTCGAAGGATTCTTCGAGGGATCATCTGGTGTTTAACCGTATCGTATCTTTGAAAAGTTCTTACCGTCCGAATAAATGATTTATAACCGGTAGAATGGAGGGGTTACCATGAAGGGTATTTTTTCAGGTCTTGAAAAGCTTGGTCTGGGAAAATTGGAGAAGGTGGAAGTATTTGAGGATGCTTCCAAAAAAGAGGAAGAAGCAAAGAAAGGAAAAAGAAAGCCGGCGGCTGTTAGCGAGGCAGATTTTCTTTTTGAAAAAACGTATGTATGTCCGGTATGTGATAAGGAGTTTCATTCCAAAAAGATCCGTACCGGTAAGGTTAAGCTGTTGGCAGCAGATACAGATCTGCGTCCGAAGTATCAGTATGTGGATTGCCTGAAATATGATGCGGTTGTTTGTCCGCATTGTGGTTATGCCGCTCTGGACCGGTTTTTCAAATTTATGATGCCGGCACAGGCAAGGCTGATCCGGGAGAATATCTCGGCCAATTTTAAAGGGCTGCCTGCCACGGAGAATATTTATACCTATGATGATGCGATTGAGAGACATCAGCTTGCATTGTTAAATACCGTTATTAAGAAAGCAAAGGAAAGTGAGAGAGCATACACTTGTCTTAAGATGGCATGGATCTACAGAGGAAAGGCGGAATCTCTTCCGGAGGATACACCAGACAGGAAGGAGCAGATTCAGGAGCTTCAGAATCAGGAAAAGGAGTTGTTGGAGAATGCATATACCGGTTTTGAGGCAGCTTTTTCAAAAGAGTCTTTTCCAATGTGCGGCATGGACGAGATCACGGTCAGCTATCTGCTGGCAGAGCTTGCCAGACGTATTGGCCGGTATGAAGAATCAAGCCGCTGGATCTCAAGAGTTCTGATCTCAAGAGAGGCAAATGAACGCATCAAAAACAGAGCACGGGAAATTAAGGAACTGCTCAATAAAGATATGAATAGAGCATAATGTTTTATAATCATATAAAAATCCCAACTGTGATTTCAGACAGTTGGGATTTTTAAGGTTATAGAAACAAAAGATGTTATTGTGGAAGAATACTGTTTGTTTTATTCATACTGCGTGGAAGAGCATCCTTGGAGTTTTTCCATGGTTTGTCCTCGTTGCGGTAATCAAACTTGTCTGTAAACCATTCCAGATCATCTGTCACACGCTTCATATTGGTCAGATAAACCTGATTCAGGGTCTGGATAAACTCCGGCAGGCGTTTTCCCGACAGGGCAGACGGTGCACCATCATAAAGCATACCGAAATGCTTTGTACAAAATCCCTTGGAGGAAGCAAATTTCTGGCGGAATTCTTCGTCATGTTCATAGCAGTGGTAGATTGTGGCGAGATATCTTGAAAAGATCCGGTCGATCCGGTTACAAATATAACAGGAATGATTCAGAGTTTTGATGTATTCTGTCACAGGAGAAGCATTCTCTGTCTTTTTGGAAAACAGCCCCTTTTTAACAGGCTTGTCAGAGGCGAGCAGTTCCTCCAGATCCCGGTTGGTGCGCTGCATATGTGTGTGGAGGATCAATGCGAGTCCCAGACGGTTCTGATGCTTATAGAGCTGTTTTACGTGATGACTGCAGAAGCCAATCTTATTTGTTTCCATTCGGATATCATCCTCCATGTAGCTGGGTCCCATGGTAAATTCGATGGCATCGCGCTCCAGTGAGTCGTACATAGAGCAGACCGGGCACTCACAGTCAACAGCAAATGCATCATTTACCGGAATAGTATAAAGCTGTTCTTTCATTATAATTCTCCTTTACATAAAGTCGTTCGTAAATTTGTGCAGGAAACAGGCTTTCCTGCCATATAAATTCATTATAGAGCAATCTGTGTAACACGTCAAAGAATATGGAAAAAAGAGATTTAAAGAGAAAAAGATAGAAATAAAAAGATAATTAACGAATATAATTGAAATGCAATGATTTACTTGCTTGGAAAACTTGCACAAAAAAACGAAATGCAATATATTATGTTTATGGTTAGCACTCGGATAGAGTGAGTGCTAATAGAAAAATAGTCAATAAGGAGGTCATTTTCATGAAATTAGTACCATTAGGTGACAGAGTTGTTTTAAAACAGTTGGAAGCAGAAGAGACCACAAAATCCGGCATTGTTCTTCCGGGAAATGCACAGGAGAAACCGCAGCAGGCAGAAGTTATTGCCGTTGGACCGGGCGGAGTTGTTGATGGAAATGAAGTAAAGATGGAAGTTGCAATTGGCGATAAAGTAATCTACTCAAAATATGCAGGAACAAATGTAAAGCTTGAGGATGAAGAGTACATTATTGTTCGTCAGAATGATATTGTAGCCAAGGTTGAGGGCTAATAAGACAACGAATAATTAATAATTGCTGCTTTATTTGATAAGAGGCAGCAGTAATTGAAAAGATTGGAGGATTCATTAACATGGCAAAGGAAATTAAATTTGGCGCAGATGCCAGAGCTGCTTTGGAAGCAGGTGTTGATAAACTTGCAGATACCGTTAAAGTTACATTGGGACCAAAGGGAAGAAATGTTGTTCTTGACAAATCATTTGGTGCTCCGCTCATCACAAATGATGGTGTTACGATCGCAAAGGATATTGAGCTGGAAGATGGCTTTGAGAATATGGGTGCCCAGCTTGTAAAAGAGGTAGCAACCAAGACAAATGATGTGGCTGGTGACGGTACTACCACAGCTACCGTACTTGCTCAGGCAATGGTAAATGAGGGAATGAAGAACCTGGCTGCAGGTGCAAATCCTATCATTCTCCGTAAGGGAATGAAGAAGGCATGTGATTGTGCAGTAGAGTCTATCGCAGAGATGAGCTCAAAGGTTACAGGTAAAGATCAGATTGCCCGTGTTGCTGCTATTTCAGCAGGAGACGATGCTGTTGGCGAGATGGTTGCAGATGCAATGGAGAAGGTTTCCAACGATGGTGTTATCACGATTGAGGAATCCAAGACTATGCATACAGAGCTCGATCTTGTAGAAGGTATGCAGTTTGACCGTGGCTATGTATCTGCTTATATGTGTACAGATATGGATAAGATGGAAGCAAACCTTGATAATCCATATATTCTGATCACAGATAAGAAGATTTCAAATATTCAGGAAATTCTTCCGTTACTGGAAGAGATTGTTCAGAGTGGCGCAAAGCTTCTGATCATTGCTGAGGATGTTGAGGGCGAGGCTCTGACAACACTGGTTATTAACCGTCTGAGAGGTACCTTCAATGTAGTAGCAGTTAAGGCTCCGGGCTATGGTGACAGAAGAAAAGCAATGCTGGAGGATATTGCAATCCTTACCGGTGGTACTGTGATTTCTGACGAGGTTGGTCTTGATCTCAAAGAGACAACACTGGAGCAGCTCGGCCGTGCTAAATCTGTAAAGGTTCAGAAAGAAAATACTGTTATCGTAGATGGTGCGGGTGATCAGGATGCAATCGCTGCACGTATTTCACAGATCAAGGCTCAGATTGAGGAGACAACATCTGATTTCGATCGTGAGAAGCTTCAGGAGAGACTTGCTAAGCTTGCCGGTGGCGTTGCCGTTGTTCGTGTCGGTGCGGCTACTGAGACAGAGATGCAGGAAGCAAAGCTTCGTATGGAAGATGCTCTGGCTGCAACAAGAGCTGCAGTAGAAGAGGGTATTATCTCCGGTGGTGGATCTGCTTACATTCACGCATCCAAGAAGGTTGCTGAGATGGCAGCACAGCTTGAGGGTGATGAGAAGACAGGTGCCAACATTATCTTAAAGGCTCTGGAGGCTCCATTGTTCACAATTGCATATAACGCAGGTCTTGAGGGCGCTGTGATCATCAATAAGGTTCGCGAGTCTGAGCCGGGTGTTGGCTTCAACGCACTGACCGAGGAGTATGTTGATATGGTTCAGGCTGGTATCGTGGATCCTGCAAAGGTTACAAGAAGTGCTCTGCAGAATGCAACAAGTGTTGCTTCTACACTTCTTACCACAGAGTCTGTTGTTTCAAATATTAAGGAAGATGCTCCTGCAATGCCTGCAGGCGGAGCTCCTGGTATGGGAATGATGTAAATAGCGAAACCTTCGGTTTCGCATTAGAAGTTTTTTCGAAACTTCCAAAAAATTATATATATGATCAGATAAAACCTGGATAAGGTGAAAGGATAGCTATGTATAACGAGGGATTGTATTCAGACACATATGTACATTCCCGGTTGACACAGCAGGAATTAATGCGTAGGCGGCTTATGTTGGCCGCCTGCGTTATTTTACCGATTCTTGCGCTGGTGGCTGTGCCGGGAGCATTTAAAATTTTGGGCCTGTTGGTGGCTGTGATCGCCGATATTGTTATGATCTATTTTCTGCCGAATCCTCATATTGATTTCGAGTATGTTTTTGTAGATGGTCAGATTGATTTTGACCGTATTATTGCGGAGAATGCAAGAAAGAATATGTGCCGGACAGATCTGGAAAAAACAGAAGTAGTAGCTCCGGAGGGATCTCATTATCTTGATGGATTTCAGAATCTGCCGATACAGGATTATTCCTCACGGAATGAGGAGGACAGACAGTATATTATCGTGGCGAAGGGGGAAAAAGGAAATATTAAGATTCGCTTTACGCCGGATGAGAGACTATTAGATCAGATGAAAACGAAATCACGCAGTAAGATTAAAGATGAATAAATAACAGAAAACGGCTGGATTTTGGTTAAATTGATTAAAATCCAGCCGTTTTGTTGTTGACAATTACCATAAAAAAGGTGTATAATTTCTCAAATATCTATATTCATGTTTTTGACACGCAGGAATACCCCCTGCGTGTTTGCTAATACAAAAATGATAAGGAGGACAATAAAATGGGTAAGATTATTGCTGAGGGAATCACCTTCGATGATGTGCTTTTGGTACCACAGTATTCTGAGGTTATTCCTAATCAGGTGTCTTTGGAGACACATCTGACAAAATCTATCAAGTTAAACATTCCTATGATGAGTGCTGGAATGGACACTGTTACAGAGAACCGTATGGCGATCGCTATGGCGAGACAGGGTGGAATCGGTATTATTCATAAGAATATGTCGATCGAGGCACAGGCTGATGAGGTAGATAAAGTTAAGCGTTCCGAGAATGGAGTAATCACAGATCCGTTTTATTTGTCACCAGAGCATACTCTGGAGGATGCCAATGCATTGATGGCAAAGTTCCGTATTTCCGGTGTACCGATCACTGAGGGGACAAAGCTTGTCGGTATTATTACAAACCGTGATCTGAAGTTTGAAACGGACTTCTCCAAGAAGATCTCCGAGTCCATGACTTCACGTGGACTGATCACTGCAAAGCAGGGCATTACTCTTGAGGAGGCAAAGAAGATCCTTTCCGCTTCCCGTAAGGAGAAGCTTCCATTAGTAGATGAAGAGGGTAATCTGACCGGTCTTATTACTATTAAGGATATCGAGAAGCAGATTAAATATCCATTGGCAGCCAAGGATGCGCAGGGTCGTCTTCTGTGTGGTGCCGCAGTTGGTATTACAGCAAATGTGCTGGATCGAGTGGCTGCTCTTGCGGAGAAGCATGTTGACTGTATCGTACTGGATTCCGCACATGGACAGAGTAAGAATGTATTAAATTGTGTCAAGATGATCCGTAAGGAGTTCCCGGATATGCAGATCATTGCCGGAAACGTAGCAACAGGAGAGGGAACCAGAGATCTTATTGAGGCCGGTGCAAACTGTGTTAAGATTGGTATCGGACCGGGATCTATCTGTACTACCCGTGTGGTTGCAGGTATTGGTGTACCTCAGATCACAGCGATTATGGATGCTTATGAGGTCGCTAAGGAGTATGGTGTCCCGATCATTGCCGATGGTGGTATCAAGTATTCCGGAGATATGACAAAGGCTCTGGCAGCCGGCGCAAGTGTTTGTATGATGGGAAGTATCTTTGCAGGATGTGATGAGAGTCCGGGAACATTTGAGCTGTTTAAGGGACGTAAGTATAAAGTATATCGTGGTATGGGATCTATCGCTGCAATGGAGAACGGCAGCAAGGATCGGTATTTCCAGAGCAATGCCAAGAAACTTGTTCCTGAGGGTGTTGAAGGACGAGTTGCTTACAAGGGAACCGTTGAGGACACTGTATTCCAGTTGATCGGTGGTATCCGTTCCGGTATGGGATATTGCGGAGCAGAAAATATTCCGGCATTACAGGAAAAGGCCAAGTTTGTTAAGATTACGGCAGCATCTTTAAAGGAAAGTCATCCACATGACATTCATATTACCAAAGAGGCTCCAAACTATAGTATTGAGGAGTAATTTGCTGGCGGAAGTATAAAGCGGATAGAAAGGGGTGCTGCATGGTACCCCTTTTTATTAAGTTTGTGCTTATAACATAGTGGAAATCAAGGGTAAAATGTTAGTTTTGCCTTCTGAATAGGTGTTTGAATGAAAAAGATGACAAAGCGGAAAAAGCAGCAGATACGCAGAACGGCTGTTTTGGTGATTGCAGCAGGTATTATTACAGCAGCGGTATTGGGCGTGATCCTGTCGGTTACCGGATACATATACAATCGGTATTTCGCAAAAAATCCTGTGATCGCATATGATAAAATTTGTGTCGATCGGCCGGAGATTACGGAAGATTTTCTTACAGTCAATGAAAATTCCAGGCCGGGCATTAAGCTGGAAAAAGTTAATGGAATTGTGATTCATTATACTGCTAATCCGGGAACGGGGGCTAAGGCGAACCGTGACTATTTTGAAAGCAGGAAAGATCAGGAAAATACGGCTGTCAATAAGGTCAGCAGTCATTTTGTGGTGGGGCTGGACGGAGAGATCATACAGTGCATTCCGTTGAATGAGATTGCCTATGCATCCAATGACAGGAATCAGGATACGATTTCCATTGAATGCTGTCATCCCGGCAAAAACGGCAAATTTAATAAAAAGACATATCATTCTCTGGTGACGCTTTGTGCATGGCTTTGTGCCCGGTATGAGATTGCGGACAAGACAGATATCATTCGTCACTATGATGTGACAGGAAAGCTGTGCCCGCTGTATTACGTCAAACATCCATCCAAATGGAACGTGCTGCGGACTGATATTTGGAATGAGCTGCTGGATAGCCAGTATAAAAATTAGGGAGCATTTTAAGCGTTCTTTTTGTGTAAAAAAGCGAATCATATGTTTTTGGGAAAGAGTATATATGTTTTTGTATATACTCTTTCTGTTATTTTGACGTTTTTTTTAAATAAAAATTAGTGAATATGACCTATTGTCATTGATATAACGGCTTGTTATAATGGCAGTCATAAAAACAGAGAGTTTATTCCATGATACAGATTTTGATATCAGCTGTGCATATTGGGGAGAATACAGCTGATGATCAAAGCAATTTATTTACAGGAATCTGCGCAAAAGGCAGAACGGGAGGTTATCATGGAAGGAAGAAGAGTGTTTCGACAATCATTAAAGTGTTTCGGACTATTTTTTGTATTCTTATTTATTCTGATGTTCTGGAATGAAAAAGCACAGGCAGCCACATCTGACCTGACAAAGAACCCCTATAAATGGGTTTCCTCAACGGATATCGGTGTTGCCTATTCTACGGAGGGGAATCTGCCCTCGGTATCAGGTATACGAATTACTAAGGATAATGCGCCGGAGATGTATAGTTATGATGTATGGGCATATTCGAAAGACGACGGCTGGACATTCCAATATATGGATTTAAATGGATTACGTCGGGATAACAGAGAGGCATTCAAGCTTTCGGATGTGTATATTATTGAATTCTTATCTTATAGAAATTGGCGTGGGCGTTTTCTTCTCCATGGAAAAAATGCTGCTTTACCTGTCAAGAACACGCCATGTTATTCTATTGAAACAATGAGATATCAAAAAGGGCAGCTTTTAAGCAAGGAAGAGGAATACAGTACAGACAGTCGTTCGAAATGGCTGGATTCCAGATATTCTCTAATGTATGCGATTCATACGGAAAATGATTATGTTGTGGGAGATGGGTCCGCAAATCAGATTTCCTATATCTATAATATTAAGTCAGGTGTTTATATTGCGCCGGGAGAGGCTGTCTCGCTGGAGGCAGACGGCGCACAGGTGATCGGTAAAGGAGAGGCATATTTTGATTCCAAAGGAAAATATAAGGTACGCAAACTACCGGTAGCTGTAAAAAAGCGGGATCAGAAGGTGTATTATTTTGAAGGATGGTATACAGAGCCGGAAGCAGGAATAAAAATATCCGAGGGAGATCTGGTAGAAAAGGGGATGAAATTGTATCCTCATTGGAAAGCAGTTGAACAAAAATGTAACGTAACCTGTATAGACATATTGAGAACCTCCACTGGAGAAGAAAAGCTTGGGACAAGCACCTGGCAGGCAGAGTATGGAGATACCGTTAGTGGTGCTGCTGCGGGCTGTACTTCAGGAGCAGGTATTTATTATCCGGGACGGGAGTTTGTGGGATGTTCTGAGACTGTTGTGTCGGAACAGGACAACACGGTATATCGTTATTTTCAAAATGCCATGATCGATGTTATGTGTATTGATCTGGTGCATGCAGGTCCGGATACGGGGCGGCAGTTAGGCAATCATATCTGGAAGAGTGAATACAGCACCACAACGAGCGGTAGTGTGATCGGCTGTGACAGAGAGGTTGGTGCGTATTATCAGGGATATCGTTATATGTATTGCAGTATGAAACAGGTTGGCGAGGATGGCTGTACCGTATATCGTTATTTTACGCCGATCTTGTATAATATTGAGTTTGTTGCCAACTGTGAAGCGGCAGGTAATATGTCAACCTTAAGAAATTTATATTACGGTCACGACTACAGTCTTACAAGCAATTCATTTATTAACCGGAAGACCATCACATTAAATCCAAATGGACAAAATGCGGTGTGTGATACATCAAATCAGGTGGTATATTCGGACTTCCTTGGCTGGTCTACGGTTGCAAGCGGTGGTGGAGTTCAGTATTCCGATGGATGTACCATAAACGGAATCACACGGAATGAAGAAACGATTTCGTTATATGCTGTTTGGAGTGATAAGGAAGTGACATTGACGGCCCAGCCAATAAGACAGGGGTATGAATTTGCAGGCTGGTCAGAGGATCCTTTGGCAGAAACAGGTCAAAAGCAGTTTAAGGTGGACAGGGATTTTGATTTATATGCGACATGGAAGGCGGTGCCAACGACATATCATATCGAATATTACAAACAAAAAACAGATCAGCGGTATGAGCTTGCTTCAAGTTATGATTTACTGGGAACGACAGACACAGAGGTAAGCGTGGGAGATATCAGGGATCTTTTTCCGGGGTTCATTTTGGATGAGGATTCTTCCCGGTTAAAGGGGATTGTCAAAGCGGATGGTTCCCTGATCTTAAGTGCATATTTCCGAAGGGGAAAATATACGGTAACCTTTGATGCAAACGGGGGAAGACTGATGTCAGGAAACGAAGATATGGAGCCGATAACCGGAATGTTTGAGGAAACGATCACATTACCGGAGGTTAAGCTGCAGAGAACAGGTTATGATTTCGGGGGATGGACAGACAAATCGGATGGAGAAATGATTGTTGTAAATCCGGGAGAGGACTACAGGATGCCAAATCACGATCAGGTTTTGTATGCACATTGGATACCAAGAGATGATACATCCTACAAAATTATTCCGTTTTATGAAAATGTAAATGGAATAGGTTATACACGGGGAAAAGAGGTAGAATTAAAAGGAACGACAGCGGCAACGGTTAAGGATGATCTGGCGAAGCAGTATGGAACCGGGCAGAGTGACCGGATTATTCGTGAGATTTTTGGAGAAGGTTACCGTCTTCTGGAGGAAAATGTACTTACCGATACAGTAATCTCACCATATGGAAATACATATGTTGAAGTATATCTGCAAAGAGAGGCCTTTGATTTTACATTTGTTATGAAATCGGAGAGCGGGACAAAGATTCTCGCACATGAAAAGGTATTCTATGGACAAAGCTTTATGATGCCATATGAGATCAAAGATATTACGGGGATCCAAGGATACAGTGATGAAACGGGAGAGGTTTGTAAGGCAGGAGATCAGGTGACAGTTACAGCAAGTCATAAGTTTTTGATTTATCAAAACAGCATTCCCACCGGTAAACCGGCTTCCAATCCGTTGCCTGGGTTTGGGGATACAGAAGAACCCTCCGGAGAAAATACAGCAAAACCATCGGGCGGGAGTACCAATGAGCCATCGGGAGATATGCCAGCTGCCGGAGAAACAACAAGGCCGTCAGGAGGAAATACCAATGCACCGGCAGCAACAAAAACACCGGGACCATGGGGGACGAAAGCACCGGCTCCGTCATCAGGAATAACACCGGCACCTGTTGTCAGTAAAACACCGTCATCGGCTTCACCGGTACCGTCATCCGATAATCCGGCAGAAACCGGAAAGCCATCTGAGATTTCTAAGGATGGCATGAGTGTTATCTCAACCTGGGCAGGAGCTGACAGAAATGAGATTGCGTCAAAGCTGGCAGCAAATGCAAGAGAGGCATTTCTAAAGAAAGGACAGACAGTAAAGAAAAAGGGGTTGCTCTACCGTGTTACCAAAACAGGAGTGAAAAATAGAACACTTCGTGTGGAAGGATTAAACAAAGAGAAAAAAACAGTTAAGATTCCGGCGCAGATTTCCCTCCGTGGTTACAGCTATCAGGTGACACAGATCAAAAACGGAGCCTTTGCAAACAAGAAAAAGCTTCAAAAGGTCATTGTTGGTAAAAATATCAAAAAAATCGGAAAGAAAGCATTTTGTAACAGTCGGAAACTGCAGCAGATCACATTTCAGACTACCGGTTTACCAAATATTCAGTCAAAAGCATGGAAGGGCTGCAGGAAAGGAATGAAGATAAAGTTTAGTAAAAGCTGTAGTCAGATGACCAGAAGATATATATTAAAGAAAAATGCGGCAATGAGATAGAAAGTAAAGTCCTTCGGAGAGGAAAATACATGCAAAAAAGAACTGCCCACACCTAAGCAGTTCTTTTTTGTATAAAAATTGATTTCATTATGCAATCTTATTGACAGCAAGTGTCAGACGGGAAATCTTTCTGGAAGCAGTCTTCTTGTGATAAACACCCTTGCTGGCTGCCTTATCGATTTCTGAAATTGCTGCAACCAATGCACTGTCAGCTGCGGTCTTATCCTTAGCAGCGATAGCAGCGTCAACCTTCTTAATAGCAGTCTTAACGCTGGACTTGATTGCTTTATTTCTCTCTGCATTTCTGCGATCAACTAAAATTCTTTTCTTTGCTGATTTAATGTTAGCCATTCTCTTTACACCTCCCAATCGTGAAATCTACTGTTTCATCAATTTGTGGACACGGTCACTATGATGTAAACATACTCATATATAATAGGGGATTCTCGGTTGCTTGTCAATACATATTTTTCATTTTTTTACAAAAAATAGAATATAGCATGTACTGAAAAAAAGAAAACGACAAAAACAGTAAATAGAAGGGAGAAACATTATATGGAAAAGAGAACAGATTTGGCACTGGAGGTACGGGAAAGCTTTCCGGAGGATGATGTTGAGGTATCCGGTGTTATTCTGGAAGAAGAAACCTATCTGGACGGACGGATCCGGAAGAGCACGGTGGAGATTAAAAATGAACAGGGTCAGAGACAAATGAATAAGCCCATTGGAAATTATATTACTCTGGAGTTTACTGACAGGGGAAAATACGATGATCCGGAGGAAAGAGAGAAAACCAGAAGAACAGCGGCGGCAATGATTGCGCAGGTTATTGAAAAACTGGCTCCGGAGAAGGGAGAGGTATATCTGGCAGCAGGTCTTGGAAACCGTTTTGCAACTCCGGATGCTCTGGGTCCTTTTGTTTTGGATGATGTGATGGTAAATCGTCATATAAAAAAACATTTTCAAGATCTGTATCCGGAGGGCAAAAGAACCCTTTGCGCTGTGACACCGGGTGTGATGGGGCAAACCGGAATGGAAACAAGAGAAATTCTGGGTGGGGTGATTGAATCGGTCAAACCCTGCTGCCTTCTGGTAGTAGATTCTCTTGCTTCAAGAAGTATTAATCGTCTCTGTTCCACGATTCAGATCACAGATACGGGAATCTGTCCGGGAGCAGGAATCGGAAATAACAGGAATGCATTGAATGAAAAAGAATTAAAGGTACCGGTCATTGCGATTGGTGTCCCTACGGTAGTGGATGCCTATACGATCGTTTCAGAATGTATGGAGAAGAGTCTGGTTCAGGAGGGATATACTGCAGAACAGATTGAATTATTTCTTCGCAGCTTTGCAAATGAATCTATGGGAGAACTGTTTGTTACTCCGAAGGATATTGATGAACAGATTCGTGATATTGGAAAGCTGGTGGCTGAAGGAATCAATCTTTTTGTGAAGGAGGAGGGACCGTGAGACATATCTCTGCGGATCACAGCATACAGTGTAATTAGTACAGTGAATTTTTGATATGGGAAAGTGATTGTAAATCATAACATTCACTATGCTGATGGAGACACAGGAGACAGTGCGTGGGAAGGATATGTGAAATCGTATGGGAACAGTTATGACGCAAAAAAGGAAAGCGGGCTTTCTTTTTTTCTTTGTTCTGGGGACAGGTTGTCTCCTGGCGTTATTGTGGAAGCAAAATACCATTCTGGATCGAATGAACCGCCAGAGCATAAAATGGCTGGTGGAAATGGGGGCGGATGGAAGTGATACCCTGGCATATTTGCAGAGGAGTGATCTGGATGCAAAAGAAACCTGGGCGTTAAAGGCGGTGCCGGTTCTGTCTTATCTGGCAGGAAGTCAGGAGGAGCTGACTCTTCGGGAGGACAAAAGCATGAGTGAATTTGCAATGATATATCCGGGGAAAAAATGCGAAAGTGGTGTGTGGAGCGGTGCGGCAGGTCATTGGAGCAGGGGAACAAGATTTCTGGAGGAGACGGAGTCTGCTCAACAGAGCAGGCAGGACAGTACTCCGGCAGATTCCGGCAAAGAGGAATCGGAGGCAGTGGAGACTTCTCTGGAATATGATGCGGATGCTGCGGTTCTGGATGCTGCATTACAGGAAAATGAAACCTACAGGGAAAAAAGTACAGAGGAAGCCAAAGAGGAGCTGATCATGTCCCAGAGCGGTGATAACCGCAAGAAAATTCAGTATCTGCAAAGGACGAAAAGCCTGAATTATCTGCTTCGCAATTTTTATATTGTAGATTCCTCTACGTCGATCAATAAAAAAATCTTTGATGTTGAGACATTATTAAACACAGAGCTTGCTATGAAAAAAAGCAGCGAGCCACAGATTTATATTTTTCACACTCACGGGGCATCGGAGCATTTTGTGGATAGTAAGCCGGGGGACAAAGCGGAGTCTGTCGTGGGAGTCGGTACATATCTGACAGAGATACTGGAAAAGAAATATGGTTATCAGGTGATCCATGATGAGACAGAATATGACAGGATCAATGGAAAGATTGACAGAAATAAAGCATATAACAAAGCGGCAAAAGGATTGAAAAGCGCATTAAAAAAATATCCGTCCATTCAGGTGGTGATCGATCTTCACCGGGACGGGGTAGGAAATAAGGTGCACAGGCTCACAAAGGTCAATGGAAAACGAACGGCACAGCTTATGTTTTTTAATGGGTTGTCAAGAAACCGGAAGGGAGAGATCAAATATCTGAAAAATGATAATCTGCAGGCAAATCTGTCCTTTAGTCTGCAGATGAAGCTGAAATGTATGGAACTTTATCCGAATCTGGCAAAGCCTGTTTATCTGAAAAGCTACCGATATAATCTTCATATGAGAAAGAGATCTTTGTTGATCGAGCTGGGAAATGAGAATAATACCATGCAAGAGGCAAAAAATGCAATGGAACCATTAGCGAAGGTACTCAATCAGGTGTTGTCGGAGGATTAGTTTTATGTTACAATGTGCGCGGAGGTAACGTAAATTATGGAACGAATTGATCAATCACATATCAGAAATTTTTGTATTGTAGCGCATATTGACCATGGAAAATCTACTCTGGCAGACCGTATTATTGAGAAAACAGGACTTCTTACCAGCCGCGAGATGCAGGCGCAGGTTCTGGATAATATGGATCTTGAGAGGGAGAGAGGTATTACCATTAAGGCGCAGACGGTGCGTATTGTATATAAGGCGAAGGATGGCGAGGAATATGTATTTAATCTGATCGACACGCCGGGGCATGTAGATTTTAATTATGAGGTATCACGAAGTCTTGCAGCCTGTGAGGGAGCAATCCTTATTGTAGATGCTGCGCAGGGCATTGAGGCACAGACTCTTGCCAACTGCTATCTGGCACTGGATCATGATCTGGAGATCATGCCGGTGATCAATAAGATCGACCTGCCAAGTGCGGAACCGGAGCGTGTTAAGGAGGAGATTGAAGATATTATCGGACTGGACGCTTCTGACGCTCCGCTGATCTCGGCCAAGATGGGAACAAATATTGAGGAGGTGCTGGAGCAGATCATTACGAAGATCCCGGCGCCGTCCGGAGATATCCATAAGCCGTTGCAGGCATTGATCTTTGATTCTTTGTATGATGCATATAAAGGAGTTATCATTTTCTGCCGTATTTTTGACGGCTCTGTCAGAAAAGGACAGGAGATCACCATGATGGCGACCGGAGCGAAGGCGGAGGTTGTGGAGGTCGGTATTTTCGGTGCCGGCCAGTTTATTCCCGCTGAGGAGCTGTCTGCGGGCATGGTAGGCTATATTACGGCAAGTCTGAAAAATGTCGGTGATACCCGTGTGGGAGATACGGTGACATTGACGGAGAATCCATGTGAGGAGGCACTTCCGGGCTACAAAAAGGTTCAGCCGATGGTATACTGCGGATTATATCCGGCAGACGGTGCCAAGTACGGGGATCTGAGAGATGCATTAGAAAAACTGCAGCTAAACGACGCTTCCCTTCAGTTTGAGGCAGAGACATCTGTTGCTCTGGGCTTTGGATTCCGATGCGGTTTCCTTGGACTTCTTCATCTGGAGATCATACAGGAACGTCTGGAAAGGGAATATAATCTTGATCTGGTAACGACAGCACCGGGCGTTATTTATAAGGTATATAAGACAAACGGAGAGGTTGTGGAAGTGACCAATCCATCTAATCTGCCGGATCCATCCGAGATTGAGCATATGGAGGAGCCTGTGGTTTCTGCAGAGATTATGGTAACTACGGAGTTTGTAGGTGCTATTATGAATCTTTGCCAGGAACGCAGAGGTGTTTATAATGGGATGGAATATCTGGAGGAAACCCGTGCGGTATTGAAGTATGATCTTCCGCTCAATGAGATCATTTATGATTTCTTTGACGCACTGAAATCCCGTTCCAGAGGTTATGCTTCCCTGGATTATGAGATGAAGGGCTATGTGCCGTCACAGCTTGTAAAGATGGATATCCTGATCAATAAAGAGGAGATTGATGCTCTGTCCTTTATTCTTCATGCAGATACTGCTTATGAGCGTGGCCGCAAAATGTGTGAAAAGCTCAAGAAGGAGATTCCGAGACAGCTCTTTGAAATTCCGATCCAGGCAGCTATCGGCAGCAAGATCATTGCCAGAGAAACGGTTAAGGCGATGCGTAAGGACGTGCTTGCCAAGTGCTATGGTGGTGATATTTCCCGTAAAAGAAAGCTTTTGGAAAAGCAGAAGGAAGGAAAGAAGCGGATGCGTCAGTTTGGTAATGTCGAGATTCCGCAGCAGGCATTTATGTCTGTCTTAAAGCTGGATGAAGAGTAAAAAAAGATTATCCTTATATATTCATATTCCGTTTTGTGTGCAGAAATGCCGTTATTGCGACTTTTTTTCGGCAGCAGCCTCAGCACAGGAAAAGCATCAGTATACAGAGCTTTTATGCCGGGAAATCCGGTCCTGGGGGAGGATGCTTCGAGAGAAGTATTCTGTGTATACGATTTTTATAGGGGGTGGAACCCCCACATGTCTGTCTGCGGAGCAGCTTCACAAAATCGGTGCAGCAATACGGGAGAGCTTTGATTGTGATGAATTGACAGAATTTACGACGGAGGCAAATCCCGGTACGGTTATGCCAGAGCATCTGACCGTATGGCAGCAGATGGGCATTAACCGGGTCAGTCTGGGATTACAGTCAGCACAAAACAGGGAACTGCAGATGCTGGGAAGGATTCATTCCTATGAGGAGTTTTTGACGACGTATCAGATGATACGTCAAAGTGGGATGGATCAGATCAATATTGATGTGATGGCAGCGATTCCTGAGCAGACCTTAGAAAGCTATCAGGATACGCTGGAAAAGATTGTCTCGCTAAATCCGGAGCATATTTCTTCCTATAGTCTCATCATAGAGCCTGGGACCGTATTTGGGGACTGGGAGAAAAATGGAACACTAAAACATGTGGATGAGGATGTTGACCGGCAGATGTATGAATGGACCGGAAAATATTTGCAGCACATGGGTTACCAACGTTATGAAATTTCCAATTACTGCCGGGATGGTATGGAATGCAGGCATAACTGTGTCTACTGGAGCGGAGGAGAATATCTGGGGCTGGGGGTAAATGCGTCCTCCTATTTGACGGGATACCGCTTCCATGTACCTGTGTCCCGAAAGACGTACAGGTCTTATGTGGATCGGATCTGTGTACCGGCCGAAAAGGAATCAGAAGGACTTAAAAAGGCTGTTCAGGAGATGGATGAGCTGGAGTTTATTGATCAAAGGGCACAGATGGAGGAGTTTATGTTTCTGGGACTTCGTATGATGGCAGGAGTGTCAGAGCAGGAGTTTTATCAGAGATTTGGCATTTCCATGATGGAAGTGTATGGAGATATCATAAAGAAATATCAGAATATGGATCTGCTCTGCCGCAGAGATACCGGGAGAGTGGCATTGACAGAAAAAGGAATTGATGTGAGTAACAGTATCTTATCGGATTTTTTGTTGAATTAGAAAACGGCAGATATTGGACAAAGAAACAGAAAAACATGGAGTATATCTGATAACGATATGCCCCATGTTTTTATTATGCAATGCATCCGGTTAATAAAAAGATCCGGAAGTACCGTAAAATATTGTTTTCTCTTACAGTGTATATCCGTTCTGTTGTAAAAGAGCTCGTGCACTTTCTACAGAATCTACGCCCGTTTTATTTTTGACCGGAGCAAATTCCTTTTCCCGTACCACCTCATAAGGAAGACAGGTGTCAAGGAGATGGATCATATCAAGGATCAGGGATTCAAATTTGTATCCGTTTGGCTCCTCCGGTTTGATGAATGTGCCATTTTCATCAATATAAGGAATTTTCTTTTCTACAATATGGAGAGGGAGCGTGGTATCACAGATCTCTTCCAGAGACTTTTCATGGAACAGATAATTTAAGATTACGCCAAAATTGTAAGCCGGTTCTCCATCTGCATTTTTCGTGTTGCGGAGCTGCTCGGTCTGCTCATAGTATTCTACGATTGATGGTCTGCCATCCTCCAGACACATTACACCGACTTTTTCGTCCGGATCTGTCTTGCGCACCACCTTAGCACCGACCTTGCAGTTTCTGGCAAGTGTAGCTCCGATAAAACAAGGATCTGCAATACGCTGCAAAACATTGTCCACAGCGAAAACATTGAGCCATTCAATTCCCGCTTCGTGGATCAGGGAGAGAAGACCTGCCTGCTTCATAGAAGCAAACCAGCCGCCGTTTCCATTTGGAGAGGTGGCAATACGGCTCTTTGATTCCATATACACTTTACCCTCGTAAGTGGCTGCAGGAGCCATTTCCTGACGGAAAAAGTGGATGTATTCCGCATTATAGCCAAAATAATTTTGCTTTTCGAAGAAAGCAGTAGTTGCCTCATGGTTTTTATCGCTTGTCATAACAAACAAATGAATCCATGTTCCGGACTGATCCACAACATCAAAAAGATTGCGGACGATCCGTTCAAAAATATAAACCGGTTTCGTAAGTCCGATGTCGTACATTCCCTTCGGATCATCAGATCCAAGGCGGGTTCCCATGCCACCGGCAAGTAAAACAGCAGCAACCTTACCGGCACGGATCGCTTCCAGGCCATTTTCTGTAAAGGCTTTTGCATTTGCCTGGATCTCCTGAAGAGTCATAGCATTGATCGGGGTGATCACGCCGCGGGTCTGTTCACTCTGGCTCGCTGCGATCTGCTTTGTGACAGAAAAATCTGTCTCATCAATCTGCTGTAAAAGGGAACTTTTTTCTGTTTCGGAAAGTGTATTAAAATATTGGAGGACATGCTCCTGACCATAAGTTTTCAGCTTTTCTTTTGCATTTTCAAATGTCATAGGGTATCCTTTCTCTGCTCTTGCCATAGGACAAAACAGTATAATGTAATTTATAAAATTAACGCATTTCGATATTATTCATTAGTATACAAAAAAAATCATAAATAATCAAATGTTGTTCAATATTTATAGGATGTGGTACAATAAAGTAATCAACCGGAAAGGAGAAAAACTATGGGAAATAAAAAAAAGCGACAGGAAGATGAGATCATGACAGAATATTTTCTGGATGCGCTGGCAGGAAAAGAGATTCCTTTATTACCTCTGGATGCCCGATGGCATGAACTTTTCCCGGATTTTCGGAAGACACGCGAGATAAAGACATTGGAAAAACAGCTAAATAAACTGATCCAGAAGCAGGGCCAGACCAATAACGACCTGAAAGAGTACGAAAAGGCCAAAAAGATTTTAATGAAAAATATCGTAAATAACATGACAGATGGTCATGAGGTGGATAGTCCCATTCGCTCTATGAAGCAGGATCGCAATCAGAAACTTCTGGCAGATCTGAAAGAAAAGAAAGAGCAGGCAGAGCAGGTGAAACGGGAGATACCGGGACAGATTGAGGCTGCCAATAGAGAGCTTCTGGTGGAGTGCATGAAGGTCTGCTATCAGGAGTTGATGGACAATACATATGAGATTGAAGAAATTGAAGCGTGGGTTAAGGCAACCAGAGAGAGATTAAAGGATGAAATCCTTAGAAAACAGGATATGGAAATGAGAAATACCCAGATGTATAAGTATATGCATAATCTTCTCGGGGCTGAAGTGGTTGAGATCTTTGACCGGAAGCATCAGGTCTGGAAGGGCAACATGGAAGAAAATCAGTTTGAAGATTGATGAAAGCCGGTATAAATGTGGGGGTACACGGATCAGATAACATATTTAGAAAGGGTTGATTTGCGATTATGATTTATGGAATTGGTACTGATATTGTAGAAATTGCAAGAATAGAAAAAGTCTGCGAAGGAAATAATCGCTTTCTAAAAAGATATTATACAGAGCGGGAGCAGGAAATGATCTGCCAGAGAAAGCAAAGAGGTGCTGCCTGTGCCGCTGTTAATTTTGCCGGAAAGGAAGCGGTTGCAAAAGCGTTAAAAACAGGAATTTGTGTGAAGGTCAGACTGGAACAGATTGAAATTCTCAGGGGAAAGGCAGGAGAACCATATGTTGTACTATATGGGGAGACAAAAATCTATGCGCAGGAGTGTGGTGTTGAGAAGATCCATATATCATTGAGTGATTCTTCTTCTGTTGCGATTGCGTATGCCGTGGCAGAAGGGAAAGAGAATACATGTCAGAGTGATGTCAGGAGTCACAAGGATTATGAAAGCGCACAAAAATGAAAGCACAAAGAGTTGAATGGAAAGGAGAGTTGCAGATGCAGTATATTACAGATGTTCGGGAAGCAAAGGAAATTGACCGTATGACAATACAGGAAATCGGAATTCCGTCTATGGTTTTGATGGAAAAGGCGGCACTTGCAGTTGCAGGGTGTGTGAAGAGTAATGCCGCACCGGAAAGCCATGTGCTGGCAGTCTGCGGTATGGGAAATAATGGCGGTGACGGGGTTGCTGCTGCAAGAATGCTGTGGGAGGATGGATATCCGGTAACCGTCAGTCTGATCGGAAATGAAGAGAATGCCAGTGAGGAGATGAAAAAACAACTGGATATTGCAAGAAAGCTTGGAATTCATATATGCACCGGACTTCCTTCCGGCGAATATGATGTTATACTGGATGCACTTTTTGGAATTGGACTTTCCAGAGAGGTAACAGGGGAGTTTGCGGATGCTATTAACTGGATCAATGAGCAGGATGCTCTGCGGTTTGCCGTGGACGTTCCCTCCGGAGTCAATGCATCTACGGGAGAGATTCTTGCAGTTGCGGTCGTGGCAGACTTTACGATCACCTTCGGAACCAACAAACGGGGAATCGTTTTGTTTCCGGGATGTAATTATGCGGGAAATGTAGTGGTGGCAGATATTGGTTTTCCTAAAAAAGTAGTCGAAAAAGTATCGCCAAGAACCTATACCCTGACGAGAGAGGATGCCATGGAGATGATGCCACCACGTATCCTTCGTTCTAACAAAGGAAGTTATGGAAAGGTACTTGTCATTGCCGGATCGCCGGAAATCAGTGGTGCCTGCTATCTCAGTGCGGCGGCGGCATATCGTATGGGCTGCGGATTGGTCAAGGTGTTTACGGCGGCGGAGAACGGTCCCGTGATCAAGAATCTTTTACCGGAAGCATTAGTAAAGACATATGACAGCGAGCTGGACTATACCCAGTCTCTGAATCGCTTTGACATCACAAAAAGTCTGCAGGAGGAGATCAAATGGGCCACCTGTATCGTGATCGGTCCCGGAATTGGGACAGCGGAGCCTGCAGGAATTATGCTGGATGAAGTGTTAAAAGAGAAAAATAAAGCTGTTGTCATAGATGCTGACGGACTTAATGTTTTGGCCAAAAAGGAAACATATTTTGTAAAGAGAGAGGACGGCACAAGAAAAATCTGCCTGCCGGAAAATGTAGTCCTGACACCGCATCTGCAGGAGATGACCAGATTAACACGGTTTGAGCTGCCGGTGATCCGTGCAAAGATCGTGGAACAGGCACTTTTGTCTCTGGAAAGTGCAAATTGTCAGACCTTGGTATTAAAGGATGCGAGAACGGTTGTCACAGACGGCGGCGAGGTGTATATTAATACTATCGGAAATAATGCGCTGTCCACAGGAGGCACCGGTGATGTTTTAAGCGGTATGATCGCCGGTCTGCTGGCACAGGGAATGCGCCCAACGAAGGCGGCTGTGCTGGGCGTCTGTCTTCATGGCCTTGCAGCGGAGGAGTATGTCCGCAGGAAGGGGGGGCGTTACAGTATGATGGCAGGTGATCTGCTGGATATGCTGCAGGAAATATTACCAAAATAAAGAAGGACAGTTTGCGGGATTCCGGGAAATGGAAAGTTAATCAAAGATTACGATAAAAATGGAGAATACGAGTAAAATGAGAGATTATTATAGAGTATATGCAAATATTGATCTGGATGCCATTCATGAAAATGTGGTCAACGCCAAAAAGCTGACAAAGCCGGGAACAAAGCTCATGGCGATCATTAAAGCGGATGCGTATGGACATGGAGCTGTGGAAGTAGCAAAAACTTTGGATGATGTGGCAGATGCTTATGGTGTGGCAATTTTAGAAGAGGGAATTGAGCTGCGGCAGGCAGGCATTCAAAAGCCTGTCCTGATTTTGGGATATACCCCGAAGCCGTTGTATCCGGCAATGATCCAATATGATATTGCGACGGCTGTTTTTACCTGGGAGATGGCAAAGGAAATCGATGTGGAGGCAGCTAAGCTTGGTAAAAAGGCGAAAGTTCATATTAAGCTTGACACCGGTATGAGCCGAATTGGGTTCCGGCAGGATGAGGAAAGCTTTGAAACGATCTGCCGCATTGCAAAGCTGGAAAATCTGTCCATTGAGGGCTGCTTTACTCATTTTGCCCGTATGGATGAGACGGACAAAACCTGGGCCAGAAAGCAGTTTCAGCGTTATGAGAGCTTCGTAAAACGTCTGGAGGATGCAGGCGTGACATTTCCTGTCAAGCATGTATCCAATAGTGCCGGCATTATTGAAATGCCGGAGGTTAATCTGGATATGGTCCGTGATGGTATTGCCGTTTACGGAATGTATCCATCGGAGGAAGTTGATAAGACAAGGATCGCACTTCGTCCAGCTATGGAATTAAAGGCATATGTTTCTTATGTCAAGACATTGGAGCCGGGAGTGCAGATCAGTTATGGAGGAACCTACACAACAACTAGAGAAACAAGAGTTGCCACGATACCGGTTGGGTATGCCGATGGGTATCCGCGGGCGTTGTCCGGAAAGGGACGTGTCCTGATTCACGGACAGTCTGCACCAATCCTCGGCCGGGTATGTATGGATCAGTTTATGGTGGATGTCACAGATATCCCGGATGTGGTACAGGGAGATGATGTGACATTAGTGGGACACGATGGAGATGGCTATATTTCCATTGAGGAAGTGGCAGATATGGCATATTCCTTTAATTATGAATTTGTCTGTGATGTAGGAAAACGTGTACCAAGGGTTTATTATCGTCATGGAAAGAAGGTTGAGACGAAGGACTATTACCCGGAGTTTGAAATTTAATTACCGGAACTTCTGGTGTATTACAGAAGCGTCCGGGATAGAAATGTATAATCATTCCATTTGTGGGTAATACTGGAAATAACAATTCCATGCGGGTTTACAGCACAACGAACCTGCCAGGTTACATAGTATGAAATGATCACAAGGGCAAATTGCCATGGAAGATAATTGTTTTCATACTGAAAATGATAACGGTACGGTATTGAAAAGACACAGGCTTCAAAGCCCGTATGGGATATGAAATTTTCAGAATGGAGAGTGGAATGGTTTGAATATTAAGCGCGGAGATATTTATTTTGCAGATCTCAGACCGGTAGTCGGCTCGGAACAGGGAGGCGTCCGGCCGGTTCTGATCATACAGAACGATATGGGAAACTGCCATAGTCCCACAGTGATCTGTGCGGCGATTACATCAAGAATGAACAAGGCAAAGCTTCCAACGCATATTGCACTGGATGCAAAGAAATATCATTTAATGAAGGATTCTGTAATCCTTCTGGAACAGATCCGTACCATTGATAAATCACGTCTCAAGGAGAAGGTGTGTCATCTGGATGAAGCCATCCTGAAACGGGTGGACTATGCCATCTCGATCAGTCTGGCGCTGGAATAGTATGAAGCGAGGAAAACATTGAAGATAACAATTTTAACAGTAGGAAAAGTAAAAGAGAAATATTTTACCGGGGCCATTCAGGAGTACAGCAAACGTCTGAGCCGGTATTGCAAGCTGGAGATCATAGAGGTTGCTGATGAAAAAACACCGGATCATGCAAGTGAACGGGAAGAAGAACTGATCCGCCGGAAAGAAGGAGAGCGGCTGGCGAAGTATATCAGGGAGGATGCCTATGTGATCGCTCTGGCAATCGAGGGAAAACAAATGCCCTCCGAAGCGTTTGCCAAAAAGCTGGATCGGCTGGGAATCGAAGGAAAAAGTCATATCATTTTTATTATTGGCGGCTCCATCGGACTTGATCCGGATATCTTGCAAAATGCGGATGAACTGTTGAGCTTTTCTCAAATGACATTTCCGCACCAGTTGATGCGTGTGGTGCTGCTGGAGCAAATTTACCGGGGGTATCGGATCATACACGGGGAACCATACCACAAATGAGAAAATTAAAACTTCAAAGATATAGAAAGCATAAGGAAGAGTGGCTGATTTGGCTGCTCTTTCAATCTTTTGCACAGAGATGTGGTTCTGCTGGATGGGAAAACAGGGCTACGATGGAAAATGTACGAATGAATATATCTTTTGATGGGGGGAATAGAAGCAGTGGTAAGTGGTTACTTGTGATATGGTTGTTTCTGGTGAGGGATTGCATCTGTTTATAGGGAGATTTTGAGGGTGCATTGAGGAAGGTAATCTGTGTTATACCAGATGATGTATGATAAGAGGGTGGGAAGGACGAAATATAGTGTCCGAAGATTAGTTTCCTCAGTGGATGGGTGAAAAATAAGTGATTGTGGGAAAGATGAATGTGTGATAGAATATGTATAAATCGTTAAGGAAAGAATCGAAGGTGGTGCAAACGAAAAAGCAGTATTGAGACTTTTCATTAACTGCCCTTTCGTTTGCATCAATTTCGATTTTTTCTGGTTGAACAAAGCGCGTCAACTCTATATGGACTTTTAATTCGAGACCGTTTCAAGTTTTGTGTAAACTCAAAAAACTGACATAAGATTTTATTG